>ENA-OQCX01000411-OQCX01000411.1-human-gut-metagenome-genome-assembly--contig:-NODE-411-length-22034-cov-2.627608_pt1 | contig 22034 bp, 28 predicted proteins | sample MGYA00242762_ERZ504587 | MGnify/ENA primary metagenome ERZ504587 (study PRJEB26092, sample SAMD00036337) | human gut metagenome | host: Homo sapiens | study: EMG produced TPA metagenomics assembly of... | reverse complement strand
GCCGGGTTTGCAATAGATTCTCCGAAAACTGCTTTTGTATTTTCTTTGAAAGCTGCATTCAGTTCTTCCTTAGTGCAGTCCGGATCGACAAAAGTCACATCTACACCCATTTTTTTCATTGTGACGGTTCCGTCGCTGGCTACCCGATGCACGGCAGCATAAGGTTCCTCTGACTTCCAGTTTCCTTCTTCTATCTCCAGATAGGTCGGATCTTCTCCTATAATAAAGGCAAATACTGCATGAATACTCGCTTCCTCCAGTACATACAGATTTCCCTGGCGGATATCTTCCTCGATCAGACTTCCGGTTCGTCACCTTTACCCCACTGTGAATGGTTACCGTTTTTTCTCATAAACTGTCTTGCCATCTCGTAGATCTCCCGGATTCTCGGAAGATCCTGCGGTGTGGCTTTTCTTATTGTACAGGACATGCATTTTTCCTCACTCTCTGTAAATTATAATAGTTTCTTATAATACTCCCTGTTCCTGCATCTCTCTGGAGACATTCACATATCTTTTGCTATTTTCAAGGTTTCTCAATTTTTCTTCCCAGGAAAGATTTCGTTTAATTTTTGCCGGACTGCCCATCACAAGGGAGCCATCCGGTATCACGGTATTCTTTGTCACAAGGCTTCCGGCTCCAATGATACAGTCGTTTCCGATCTTTGCACCATCAAGGATCACTGCCCCCATCCCGATCAGGCTTCTGTCTCCGATCGTACAGCCATGGATCACTGCATTGTGCCCTACAGTGACATTATTTCCAATATGAACCGGCATGTTACGGCTTACATGAATTGTACAATTCTCCTGAATATTCGACTCATCTCCAATCACAACCGGAGCCTCGTCGCCACGGATCACCGCAAAATAAAACACACAGCTGTCTCTCCCAATCGTCACATCCCCTGCGAGCACAGACTGCTTTGAAATTCTCGCATCTTCTGATATTTTTACACTTCTATAATTCATTGTATCTTCCTCTGACTTCTGCAATTCTGCCAATATGTTTTTAGTGTAGCAAACCCTGCTTTTGCTGTCAATCATTGAACACACTCACGTTGCTTACTTGAGATACAATAAAAGTGCCATACGATTTTCTACTGCTCTGTATGACACTTACTTATAATTGCTATATTCTATATTCTCTATTTTAATATGTAAAAATGCAAGAACAAGCCTGAGGCTATCTGCCATAATATGATAGATAGCCTCAGCTTCATTAACATCAGTATCCTTCTCTTCGCCTTTCCTTCCGTAGTGTATATCGCTTTTCTCCGCCTTCCCATTCTGCCTTTTCAGACTCTGTCTCTACGATAAGACCCGGTACGTCCACTTTGTTGTCGTCCTCATCCAATGCACCATAACTTCATAAGCTCTGTTAATCATCCTGCGTGTTCCATCCGACTCCTCCACATAAGTATCAATTCGTACTTCCATAGAGGTCCTGCTACATAGGTCAGTTTTCCGATCAGCACAACCACATCTCCCAGATAAGCACCTGCTTTAAAATTCAGGTTATCTACACAGGCTGTTGTAACAATCGTACCGGCATGACGGCGAGCTACAATCCCCGCCATCTCATCAATCCACTGCATCAGCACTCCACCAAAGAGACGTCCATAACAGTTGATATGTTTATTCATGATCAGAAATGTATTCTCCGTACGGGAATCCTCTACCCGTTTCATTCTATGCACTTATTTCCACCACTTTCCATATAGAATTTGCAAACTGCCGCCAGTGAATCTCTCCAACTGGCAAACTTTTCAAATCTCAGAACATTCACAGGTTGTTTTTCTTACAATCAAAGTTGGCTCCATAATAATACGCTCTGTTTTCGCATCTTTGTCATTTAACTGTTTCAACATCAAATGTGCTGCTTTTTCACCCATTTCATCTACATGCTGGCTTATCGTCGTCAGTTCGATACCATACATTGACGCCATTGCAATATCATCAAAACTTATGATTGACAACTCTTCAGGAATACGGATTCCCGCTTTCCTGCAGCCATCCATAAAACCGATTGCAGTCATATCGTTTACCACAACCATCGCACTTGGACGCTCTTTTATTTCTAAAAATTGCTGTGCCAGCGCCCGTCCTGTTTCTAATTTCAGATCGCTCTCAAACACACATTTCTCATCAAAAGAAAAGCCATAATTCTCAAGTACCTGTCGGTAACCTGCAAAGCGCTGACTGGATGCAGAAGATACCCCCGGTCCTTTGATAAAGCCTATGTGACGGTGTCCCAGTTCAATCAGATGCATAGTTGCCTGATATCCTGCCTGAAAATTATCAATTAACACCGAATCTCCTGTATAATATGGTAGAATACGATTAACAAGCACCTTTGGCATTTCCATATTTTTCAGTCTCTCTTCTATTGCTTTTTCCTGTGCCGTTATCAAAATCAAACCTGCAAAATTAAATTGCTCTGTTAATTTCAAAAATTCCAGTTCTCTATCAATGTTATATTCACTGTTCAGAACCATTACCATATAACCATTGTCGTTAAGAATCCTCTGAATATTAAATGTCAAATCTGCATAAAACGGATTTCGAATATCTCCCAGTATCAATGCCACTATGTTCATCCGTCCCTTACTTAAACTCTGGGCTATCGTATTTGGCTGATATCCTATTTCATTGATAAAGTCCATCACTTTTTTACGAAGTTCCGGACCGACACCTTCATTTCCATTGATTACGCGAGAAACTGTTGATTTTGAAACGCCTAACATCTCTGCAACATCTGAAATGCCATACTTCCATTCTTCATGCATTTTCTCCTTTTCTCTTCAATTTTACATCATGCACTTCTTTTCGCAATAGATATTCTGGTAATAATATTTATCATTACTGTCGAAGCTTAGGTGCTCTGCTGTTCATCATCAGAATCACGATCAGAATAATTCCCTGGATCAGAGATCTTAATCCTGCGGCCATATTTAATGCCTGAAGAATATTTGTAATAAGTACCAGCACCAAAGCACCAAGAGCACCTCCAATGAATGTACCTTTTCCACCTGTCAGTTTGGTTCCACCAATAACTACTGCTGCAACAGAAAGCATTGTATAGCTGCTTGCCATATTCATCTGTGCCGTTCCTGCATATCCAACCAGCATAAGCCCTGCAAATCCCGCCATAGCTCCACCAAACACATACGCCAGGATAATTATCTTTTTACTGTTGATACCACAGAGATTTGCCGCATTTCTATTATTACCTGCCAGAAACAGACTTCTTCCATAGCGGCTTCTTCTCAGGAACAGAACTTCCAGTAAGATCAAAACAATGAGCACTACTGTTGGCAGGATTCTCAGTGGACCTACTAATGTTTTTGAGATTCCCTGTAATTCCTTTCCTACCATAACAGATGGCTGCCCTTTTGTAACCATGATTGAAAAGCCATCTACAACATTTGACATAATCAGCGTCATAACCAGCGGAACAACCTTTAACATTTGAACTCCGGTGCCATTAATTGCGCCGACAACAGCTCCCATAAGCATAACAGCAGGAATCATTAAAATAAATGAGCTACGCCAGATCCTACATTTATCATTGGACCAAAGAGAGCTGTCATAGACATGATTGCACCAACAGACATGTCAAGCCCACTGTCACCTGATATGATTACCGCTGCCTGGCCAATTGACGCAAGTGTAAGAATTGACGTTGTCATCAAAATACTTGAAATATTATTCATAGACAGAAAACCTTTGCTCAGACACTGTCCAAGAATTAAAAGAGCAACCGTTCCTATAATTGCCGGAAGATATGGATTGTTAAGCTTTTTCAGTGTTTTCATCTCTTTCCTCCTATAGCTCTCTTTATTTTTGTTTTGATTTCTTTATCTGATGCTGCAATAGACACTGTAACTCCAATCAGCAGGATCAGTCCCTGTATAAAGCTCTGTACTATAGAACTTAAATTTGCAGATACGACAATAGAAATCAGAATACTCAGGAAAGAGGCGCCGAAAATACCACTCCATATTCCTCCGATTCCTCCATTCAGAGAAACACCGCCGATAACTGCCGCTGCGATAGAATTCATACTCATGGCAGATCCTACTGTCGGACTTCCGGCACATATATTGGCACTTATACAAATACCGGCAACTCCTGCCGCCAGACCGGCAAATGTATGCACAAAAAATCTTAACGCAGCAACATTTATTCCTGATGCATACGCCTTCTTTACATCTTTACCCAACGCATAAATATGCAATCCCACAGGTAATTTCATTACAAATATCCATATAAGTACAAGAATGGCTATCAATACTACCGGCGTCGGAATAATACCAAACATATTTCCCAGATACCAGTCACCAAAAGTGAAATCAATATAGCCACCAGGATATGGCAAAATCCATAATGCAATTCCTGCAAATGCAATTGATGTTGCAAATGTTGCCAGCAGCGGATTAACTCTCATGATGCCTACAACAAAACCATTGAACATTCCACACAGAACTGCAGTCAACAGCCCCAGCAATGCAGCCTGCGGTACAGAAAATCCTTTCTCAAAAGCAGTAACAATAACCACATTTACCAGCGACACGATCGAACCAAGAGAAATATCAGTACCTGCAACAAGAATCGTAGCAGTTACACCGATTGCCACACAAATCGCACCTGCATTAGTGGAAATGAAGGATCGAAAAAAAGATACACTCAGTCCACCTGTCATTACTCCATTAATCCCAAGAAATATTACAAACAATAATAATGCCGGAAATGCATTCCATGACATCAGTTTCTTTACTTTGTTCATCTGATTTTATCCTCCTTTCAATTATGCCTGCATTTGTTTTTCTTCAATCGGCATAGATGCCGCCGAAATGTTCTCTCTTGTAATAGCATCGCCCTCAAGAATTGCAGAAATATGCCCTTCATACATAACAATAACCCTTGAACATTCTGCCATAGATGTAACATTTACCAGCTCATCATCATCACTGGAAATCATGATTACCGCATTTCCCTCTTCTGCAAGTTTCACAAACTCTTTATGAAGATCTGTTCTTGCTTTAACATCAATACCTTTTGTAGGGTCATTTGCCAGAAGAAGCCGCGGCTTTGTGCTTAACCACCGTCCTACAACAACTTTCTGCTGGTTACCACCGCTCAATGCAGTAATCAGCTGTCCCGGATTATCGTATTTAACATTAAAGCTGTCCAGAACAGACCTGGAATCACCGATTTTTTCATGCTTGACCAGTTCTTTCACTGCTGCAAGATTCTCAGCCAGATTACGCTCCTGGAATGTTCCATCCCGTTCCCTGTCGCCGGAAATAAATGCAAATCCATTTGAAACTGCCTGTCTGGAATTATGAATAGAAACCTCTTTGCCATCGATGATGATTTTTATTTCTCCCAGGTTACCATACAGCGAATTGACAAGATCGGTCTGACCATGTCCCTGCAGTCCTGCAACACCTATAATCTCTCCCTTTCTGATCTCCAGACTTTCCTCTGTTCCATAGGAAGGAATTTTTATGTGTGGTGCTTTGATCAATATATCTTTTTCACTCTTTGCCTGACGGTTTTTATGTTGTCTGCCAGTCTCTACTTTTGATCCTACCATCAGAGAAAGTAACTCACTTTCCGTTTTTTCCTGCATCGGATAAGTACCGAGGGTCTCTCCGTTTTTCATAATCGTGACACTGTCACACATAGCATATAATTCTGACATACGATGCGAAATAAATAAAACCATACATCCCTTTTTCTTCAGATCTTTTATAATATCATCAACGATTTCTACATCTTCTCTGTATAAAGCTGACGTGATCTCATCAATAATAAGAAGTTTTGGTTCCTGAACCAGTGCTTTGGCAAGTTCTACCATATACTGCTGGTTTGGTGCAAGATCTTCTACTTTTTTTGTCGCAATGTTTTCTAATTTCATCACCTTTAAAATTTCCAGCGACTTTTCTTTAATTCTTTTTTTATCTGTAAAAATGCCTTTTAAAGGTACGTCACATATGCAGATATTTTCTTCTACCGTCAGATTTCCGAACAGACTCAGTTCCTGGCTTGTCATTATTACATGATTTTTTTCGCTTCTTTCGGTGATTTGAAATCAATCGATTGTCCGTCAAAAATAATTTCTCCGGAATTTTTACTTATCAGTCCACCCAGAGCTTTTGCCAGTGTCGACTTCCAGATCCATTTCCACCTAAAATAGCCCTGACTTCTCCATTTTCAATTTCCATTTCAGCGTGTTTTATTGCTACAACAGCACCATATTTTTTTGATATATTTTGAAAAATAAGCCCCATATTGCCTCCTCCTGTATCCTGTCTATATTAAAAACAGGACTGGCGGAGGCATCAACTACCGCCAGTCCCTGAATACGGTTTCTTTATTTGAATAATTTGTCGACAGCTTCGTCTGACATATAACCGTCTAATGCAGCCGTATCAGCTGAATCTTTTAACAGTTCCATTGCTTCATCCAGTGAAATAGCTTCTGTATTTTCCAGTCCTTCCATCCACGTAGCGTTCGGCTGTGCTTCCTTGGTAACAACGTACGGCGGGGCTACCATGACTGTATTAATCAGATTTTCATCCATTGGATTTGCAACTAAATTAGCCTCATCGATTTCTTTTCCCTGAAGCAATCTCACAGCTACCTCAAGTGCTACAGTTGCATTACCTGGTGCATACGGAACACCAATTGTATTAAGATCTTCCATTTCTGCCCATTTTGCAAAGAAGGATTTTGTGTAATCTCCTGTCATAACCGGGATATCTTTACCGGCATTTTCATATGCTTTGATAACACCTTCTGCCATTACGTCCTGTTCAAGAATCGCATCAATACTGTCGTAGCTTGATAAAAATGTCGTCATAACGGACTGTGCATCTGTCTGTGACCAGTTTCCAGGTGCGGAAGTAAGAACATTTACATCTGGATATTCTGCCAGAATATCATCATTAGCCTGCTCACGAATAGTATCTGCCGCATTACCAGATACACCAGTAATCTTTACGATATCGCCTTTTCCTTCGATCTGTTCCATCAGCCACATTGCCTGGATCTTCTGCCATGTATAATTATCTCCACAGACACAGATCGTATCTTCATAAGCTGCCGGGTCATTTGCAATCACTACGAGAATTCCTTTTGCTTTTGCTTTCTCAACTGCGGATTTAATTGTTGTAGGAGATACCGCATCAATAAGAATTGCATCAACTCCTGAATCGATCATTGCATTTATCTGGTTCAGCTGCTTCTGTTGCGTCACTGTTTTGAGTTGGAGATCATATAATCAGAAATAATACCTTCTTCTTTATATTCTTCTGCCTTGTTTTCAAAATCCTCTACCATCTGTGCACGCCAGGTATTTCCCCAGTAACCATTTGACAGACCAATGTAGAATCCTTCTGTTTTCGCTTCTTTTTCTTCGTCTTTTGCATATGCACATACGCTGCTCATAGATACTGCCATTAAACCTGCCATAACGATTGCCAATGCTCTTTTTTTCATATTGTTTTCTCCTTATTATATAGTTTTGTATAGTTTTATTTTCCCCTAATAGATATTCTTATAAAACAGCTATAAACTTGTCAGAACCATCCTCAATAGCCGGTTCATGTCCTGGCAGAATATAATGTGCAAACTGTCGGATGCGTTCAAAGCTTTCATATGTTTCCGGAACCATTACCACGATATTCGGCTCCAGATTACCATTTACATTTTCTGCCACATTACAGATATCACCTGAAACACATACAACTCCGTCCTTTGTGTCAAACATTACTGACTGATGTCCTCTTGTATGTCCTGGCGTTGTAATCACTCTCAGTCCTGGCAGGATTTCTGTATCTCCCTCAAGGAAATTCCACTGGAAATAATTAACTGCATTCTTGTCGTAGCAAAGTTTATCGTAGAAAGGCGCCTCCGGCACAAGAGGATTAAATGCAGCTTCCCACTCTTTTTTCTGAACGTAGAACTTAGCATTTTTAAATTCTCTGTTACTTCCGCTATGGTCACAGTGAAGATGTGTGTTGATAACAATATCAATGTCATCAGGTTCCCATCCATGACTCTCTTAATTGCAGCTGTTGTAACCTGATCTGGTGTCTGTTTTACTCCAGGTTCCGCTTTTCTGTATTCTTCGAGATCACGAATTCCCGTATCTACAATCACCTTATGTATTCCATCTGTCGCCCCTGCACACCAGATCGGAACTGTAATACGTTCACCTTTTCCTTTAAAATGTGTCATAGCTGAACGATCCAGATCAATACTTCCTACCTGAATAGCCCGCACTGTCCATTTTGCCATCCTAATACCTCCTTTATTTAAGATAACGTTTTCTTAGTAAGATTCCATTTTTCTAAAATTTTGTTTAGAAAACGGTTTCTTGTTTTGATAACCAGAGTATACAGTTCTATTGTTCAAAAATCAATAGTTTTTATACTTTTTTATCGTATTCGTCCTGTTTACCAAATATTTTTTGGTTATTTTGTGCATGTTTTCCATATTGACTTTCCATTATTTTTACATTATCATGTTCACATAAGCGAAACCGTTTTCTTAAAAGGAGGTTAATCAAATGCTTTCTGGAACAGACAAATGGAAAGGGTTGGTCGATTTTCAATTAGAACCATTAAATCCTGGTTCAGATATTCTATGTTATACCAGCCTTCCCACAACACTGTATGATGCTTTATGTAAGACAGCGCAGTCGTTTCCAGACAAAACAGCGATTGTAGACAATTATGACCGTTCCTGTACCTATACAGATCTGCTGGCAAAGACAGACGCTTTTGCTTCTTATCTGTACCAAAAGCAGAATATTCACAGGAATAGTCACGTTGCTCTGATGATGTATAACTGTCTGGAATTCTGTGTATCGTTTCTTGCTTTGTTAAAACTTGGCGCTGTCACTATTCCACTCCCAAGTAAATACAAAAAGCAAGAAGTATCCTCGTTAGTAGAAAAAGCTGATGTGAGCTGTATCATCTGCGATCAGGATTTCTATAAATGGTTTGAAGATTTTGAAACTCAGGGAATTCGACGCATCGCCTGTTCTGATATTGAAAAAGGCTATGGACTGGCTACTTATCATTCTCCTGAAACTGAAAGTCCGGTCTGCCATGATTCCTTTGATGACGCAATCATCATGTTCACATCGGGAACAACTTCTCAAAGCAAGGGCGTTGTGATCAAAAACTACAATATTATGAATGCAGTAGCTACTTATCAGAAAATCCTAAACATCACAGCTGACGACATTTCAGTGATTCCCATACCTATTTATCACGTTACAGGAATGGTTGCACTACTCGGTCTGTTCATACATTGCGGAGGAACCTTATATTTACACAAAATATTTAATGCCAGGCGGGTGCTTCAGTGTGTAAAAGAGCATAATATTACTTTTCTTCACGCATCACCTACAGTCTTTTCCATGCTTCTGGAAGAAAAAGATTTATTTCCATCTCTTCCGACGCTGAAACAGTTTGCATGCGGAAGCAGTAACATGCCGAAAGAAAAACTCACCGCCATACACAACTGGCTTCCTCATTCTGTTTTTCATACAGTATATGGACTGACAGAAACAACCTCTCCAGCCACTATTTTTCCTGGTGATGCGAGTACCAGTCCTTATATCGGTTCTTCCGGTTTTCCGTTCCCGGAACTGTTTTTGAAATACGCGATGACAATGGCGCCCCACTGAAAGACGGTCAGATTGGAGAAATATGGATTCATGGCAATGTGGTACTTACTTCCTACTATAAAACAGATACTCCTTCCCTGAAGGATGGATGGCTTGGAACCGGAGATCTAGGATATTTTAATGAAAAAGGTTATCTGTTCGTAGTGGATCGCAAAAAAGATATGATTAACCGAGGAGGTGAAAAATCTGCAGCTTTGATGTAGAAAATGAAATTTATAAGTTAAAAGGAGTAAATGAGGCAGCTGTTGTAGGTATTCCGGACGATGTTTACGGCGAAGTCGCAGCGGCTCTTGTAAAACTTGGTCCCGGAAGTGATCTGGACGAACCTAAAATCCAGGCACTTCTGCACAAAAAAATTGCAAAATACAAAAATTCCAAAGCGAATTCTCATTACTGATGAAATTCCCCTTACCCCTAACGGTAAGATAGACAAACGTGCTATTCGGAAAATGTTCTGAAGCACCACTATGACAGGAGGACATTATGAAAAAGCCAAAATTTGTAACCGGCGAAGAAGCCGCAGCTATGATAAAAGATGACAGTACCATTGACAACAATAGGCATGACCCTGGTTTCTGCATCTGAAACTATTCTGAAAGCTATCGAAAAGCGTTTCCTTGAAACAGGAAGTCCCAACCATCTGACACTGGTTCACTCCTGTGGACAGAGCGACCGTGACAGAGGTATACAGCATTCTCACATGAAGAAATGCTGTACCGTATCATCGGAGGACACTGGGGTCTGCAGCCACGTATGATGAAACTTATCTCAGAAAATAAAATCCTTGCCTACTGTATCCCTCAGGGACAGTTCGCTCAGCTGTACCGCAGTATGGCAGGAGGTGAACCTGGAAAAATCACCAAAGTAGGTCTTGGAACTTTTATTGATCCGCGTATTGATGGTGGAAAAATGAATGCCATTACAAAAGACGCACCCGATATTGTAGATGTTGTCACAATTGATGGTGAAGAATACATGCGCTATAAGCCAATTCCACTTGATTACTGTATTATCCGGGGAACTTATGTAGATGAAATGGGAAACCTCACCACAGATGAAGAAGCAATGCAGCTGGAAGTATTTTCCGCTGTTATGGCCTGCAAGAAATTCGGCGGCAAAGTTATCGCCCAGGCAAAATATAAAGTAAAATCCGGTACTCTTCACTGCAAGCGAGTTACTGTTCCGGGAATCTTTATTGACGCAGTTGTTATGTGTCCGAATCCAGAAGAGGATCATCGTCAGACACACAGTTTTGCATTTGATCCTGCCTACTGTGGAGACATCAAAGTTCCTGTTTCCGATTCTGATGCACTTCCTATGAACCTCCGCAAAGTCATTGGACGACGTGCTCTCATGGAACTTCAGGTTAACGATGTACTGAATGTAGGAACTGGTATTCCCAATGATGTTGTCGGCCCGATCATCTCCGAAGAAGGTGTTGGCGACGATGTAACTGTCACTGTAGAATCAGGTATTTACGGTGGTATTCCTATGGGTGGTATTGATTTTGGTATCGCCAAAAACAATTTTGCACTCTTAAGACACGATGACCAGTTTGACTACTATAATGGTGCCGGCGTAGATGTCACCTACATGGGTGCCGGTGAAATTGACCCGGACGGAAATGTCAATGCAACCAGACTCGGTCCAAATCCTACCGGAGCCGGTGGTTTTATCGATATAACAACCAATGCCAAACATGTTGTCTTCTGCTCTTCTTTTACAGGGAAGGGTCTCGACTGCTCGTTTGAGAATGGTCAGCTTCATATCAATAAAGAAGGCAGTCTTATCAAATTTGTAAATAAAGTACAACAGATTTCCTATAATGGAAAAATAGCCAGAGAAAAACATCAGAAAATGCATTATATCACAGAACGTGCTGTATTTGAACTCAGACCAGAAGGACTTGTGCTTACAGAAATTGCCCCTGGCATTGACCTTCAGACCCAGGTTCTTGATCTGATGGAATTCAAACCAATCATCAGTGAAAATCTGAAAGAAATGAATCCGGCAATTTTCTCTGAAGCAATACCCTACGGACTGAAAGATATCATTCGTAACCATTAAAATTTTTAACATAAAAAAATCATTTAGGAGGATTATATCATGAGATTAAAAGACAAAGTAGCAATTGTAACAGGTTCCGGACGTGGTCTGGGAAAAGGAATTGCCATGAAACTCGCAGAAGAAGGTGCAAAAGTAGTTGTCGCTGATATGGCACCTGCTGATGATACAGTTGCGGAAATCGTTGCAAAAGGGGGGACAGCTTCGGCTTTTGCTGTAAACGTTTCCAAACAGGAAGAAGTACATGCACTGGTAAAATACGCCATTGACACTTATGGAACGCTGGATATTATGGTAAACAATGCAGGTATCAACCGTGATGGCATGCTTCACAAAATGCCTGTAGAAAACTGGCAGATGGTAATTGATGTCGATCTTACAGGCGTATTCTTTGGTACCCAGGAAGCTCTGAAACACATGCGTGCTCAGGGAAGCGGACGTATTATCAATATTTCTTCCGGAAGCTGGCTTGGAAATATCGGACAGGCTAATTACGCCGCTGCCAAAGCAGGCGTTGTAGGTCTCACTAAAACCGCCGCACGAGAAAGTGCCCGCAAAGGCATCACATGCAATGCCATCTGCCCTGGATTCATTGAAACCGATATGACTCTTAAACTGAAAGAAGTAAATGATGGAGCCGCATGGGACAGCATGATGCAGAGAATCCCTATGGGATATGCAGGTAAACCTTCTGACGTAGGAAATATGGTTGCCTTTCTTGCATCTGATGAGGCTGCCTATATCACCTCAGAAGTTATCAATGTCGGTGGTGGAATGATCGTTTGAGCAAGTCAAAATTTCAGCTGATTTATGTCATAAAAAATATGGAGGAACTCAAAATGAAAGATGTAGTAATTGTAAGTGGTGTACGTCTCCCTGTAGGAAGTTACGGTGGCAGCCTGAAAAGTATTTCTGCTATTGACATGGGAGCTATGGTTGTAAAAGAAGCAGTTAACCGCGCAGGAATCCAGCTGTCAGATGTTGATGAGGTTATCATCGGACAGGTAGGACAGATTGCAGAAAATGGATTTGTAGCAAGAGCGATCAGTCTGAAAGCCGGCATGCCAAAAGAAACAACTGCTTATTCTGTAAACAGACAGTGTGGTTCTTCCCTTCAGTCCATTGCAGATGCTGTTATGGAAATCCAGACTGGACAGGCTGATGTTGTAGTTGCCGGAGGTGCAGAGAATATTTCTCAGCTTCCGTATTATGTAAAAGATGCCCGCTGGGGCGCACGTATGGGTCACAAAACATTCGAGGATGGAGTCATTGATATTCTGACCTGGCCATTGGATGGAAAACATAATGGTGTGACCGCAGAAAACGTGGCATCAAAATATAATGTAACCAGAGAAGAACAGGACGAATTCGCTCTTGAAAGTCATCAGCGTGCTGTGGCAGCTATCAAAGCGGGAAAATTCAAAGATGAAATTCTCCCGGTTGAATTAAAAGACCGAAAAGGTAATGTGACTGTTTTTGATACAGATGAAGGTCCAAGAGAAGGTCAGACTCTTGAAAAGCTGGCAAAACTCCGTCCTTGTTTCGTAAAAGGTGGCACTGTTACCGCCGGCAACTCTTCAAGTCTTAACGATGGTGCAGCTGCAGTTGTAATTATGTCTGCTGACAAGGCAAAAGAACTTGGTGTTACTCCTAAACTGAAAATTGTTGATTTTGCAGTAGCAGGTTTCGATGCTGAACTGATGGGTTACTCCCCAAAATTCTCCAGTGAAAAGCTGGCATCAAAACTCGACATCAATCTGAAAGATATTGATATGTTTGAAATCAACGAAGCATTTGCAAGCCAGGCTTATGCCGTAAGAAGAGACCTTGGTCTTGACAAAGACAAAGTAAACATCTATGGTGGTGGTATTTCCATTGGACATCCAATCGGTGCGACCGGATGTGTGCTTACCGTAAAAGTTCTCTATGAATTAATGAGAACAGATAAGAAGGATGCCATGATCAGTATGTGCATTGGCGGCGGACAGGGTATCTCCATGTACTTCACCAAATGTTAAACTTCTTAATCGTCCCCTTTTTACACAGATAAATTCCTACAAAGAAAAGAGGCTGTTGCACTGGACATTTCCAGGCGGCAGCCTCTTTTTTGTTGCCCCTGACAGTACAGTTCTCTACATAAATGTGGTAGTTTCTGATAACAGAACTGACACAAATTTCATATTACGTTCTACAATATCTTCCGGAAACTAATTTTTTTCAGAAATTCCCTCTCTGTTTCCGGTTCCGGTCTTATTCTTAAATTCATACGGTGTACATCCCATCTGGCTGCGGAAAACTTTGCCGAAATAGCTGGCAGAATGAAAGCCGCAGTTCTGAGAAACTGTCGTGATCGTCTCAGAGGTATTTCTCAGCATGGTACACGCCATCTGCAGGCGGTAGTCTTTGAGATAAGCACCCGGTGAAATATGGATTTCTTCCTGAAAACATCGAAGTGCTTCTCTTTTGCTTACTTTCGCAGCGTCTGCAATATCGCTCAGGGAAATTTCATTTCTGTATTCTTTATGAATAAAGGCCAGCATTTCTTTGAGACGTTCTTCTTTTTCTGAAGTACGAAGTTTGGCAGTTTCCGGTTCCACGCCTAACATGTGGATAAAATCTATCCACATCTCTGCTATCTTATTGCGAAATGCCATCTCATATCCGAATGCCTTTTTGTCCTGGATTCGATCCATTTCCAGCATATCTTCCAGCACTTTTCTCTGCATTTCACTTTCTCGACGCAGCACCGCCGCCTGAAATTTGTGATCATACAAAACAGGGCAGATATATTTTTTATGTAAAAGGCTGCCTTCTTCTGCCAGAAATTCCGGTCGGAACATAAAGACCTGGCTTCCGGCATCCTCCATTTCCTGCGGAAAAATCACCTGATGCATCACGTTTGTGTTAATAAAAATACCATCCGATTTCCTGAGACGGATGCAGTTTCCTGCTGTCCAGTAATCTATTTCCCCTTCTCGGACATAAAGAATCTCCAGTTCCTCATGCCAGTGCCAGGGAACAACCCGGCTGTTCCCCGCTGTTATGACCATATCTCTGCTGCAGCATGGATAATTTTCCTGTAATTCAAACATATTTTCTTTGCTTGTGTCTGTGATAATCAGATCTTCCAGTAACATTTTCTCACTCCAGTTTAATTTATTCTGGCGTTATTTTACCATATATATGGCGTTATTTCTATTTTTTTCTTATGTTATAAGCGTTATTATTATAAAAACGTTAGATTTCACTTTATACACGATTGCTTATTCACCATCATTCAAAAAGGAGGATCGCTATGACATTTGATATATTTCATCAGTTACTCTATCTCAGCTCCAGTCAAAAGGATTCCTCTGCCTTTCTTCAAAAACTGGAACACATAACTGTCACAGATGTCGCACAGGCTTATGCCTCACTTCAGATTTCTTCCAAGAATCCTCTTCCTGCTTCCGGCATGCCCCATTCTGCCTGAGTTCGGTATTGCGATTCCTTCCATTTGCCGGTAATATTCAGCTTATTTTTTTCACTATATACAATATATATAACAAGTGCCATACGGTTTTCTTGCTCCGTATGCACTTGTTTATAAGTATTCTCTATTTTAATATGTAAAAAACGCAAGGATCATATACACCACGATCGACACAATACAATACAGTGAATTTGTCGTGGATACATACGCACTTCCATCTTCTCTCTTGAGGAAAGTCTGCATACTGAACGTAGCCGGTGCAGACATATAGGTGATCACCGCAAGATCCAGCAGTGTATTACTTCCGATAAAACTATGTACCGCCAGGAGAACACCCACGATCATAACTGCCTGCAAAGCAATACGCATCACGATCGTCCGGATACACGGACCAAAAAGTTCCGGTGTCAGTTCCATGCTGAAACCTACCACGATCAGGATGATCGCTGTCAGAGCTGTGGTCAGAATACTTTCCACGCTTGTATAAATCCCGCCTGCCGGGCTTGCAAGCAGAAGTTTGATCACGCCTGTCAATCCCGCAATGATTCCCAGAACACTCGCGATAAATGCCGGTGTTTTTACTGCGCTTACTGCAAGATTTTTTACATTGATCTTCTCACCGTTCTCGGTCTGTCCAAGCATTCCCATATAAATACTGAATCCAAAAAGCAGTCCCGCAATATCAAGAACTGCGATCTGTGACAGGTTTTCCTGTCCGCAGAGACTTGTGTACAGAGGATATGCCATCGAACCGCCCTCATACACACTGACCATAAATGGCAGATACTTGCGGTAATTTTCGGTCATGAGCGGTTTCATAAGAAATCCGATACTGAAAGATACCACAAGCATGATAAACATGATCCCGACCAGTTTCGCCGTTTCTGCTCCATAATCTGATGTCGCCAGTGCATGAAAAATTGCTACCGGAAGCATGATGTTTGTGACCAATGCTTTCATGTTGTCGATGCCGTTCTTGTTCAGCAGTTTCCATTTCCGGCATAAAATACCAAGAATGATCATCACCAGTACCGGCGATATGATTTCCAGAACTTTCATTTGTTTTTCTTCCTTTTTTACTAAAATAAAAAATACCCTGACCTCATAAAGTCCCAGGTACTTTCCATTATGTTAGCACTCTGAATCTCAGGTTTCAAGGTATTTTTTCTTATACTTTTTATATTACTTTGAATGTCTTCCATTTTCCCTGTTTGAATCTCCACTCCGTTTGGAACTGCGCTCCGGAGGATCTTTTTCTGCAGGCTGACATCCAGTTTCATGATTCAGGTGCCAATGTAGCTGACCGGATTTTTTGAAGAAAATTCGATACAGTGCCGCACCTGCGTTATAGACTGCAAGTGTAGGATAGAAACATCCGCAATCAAATTATTTTGCGCATTCCTCAAGCCATTGAAAAATAACTGCTTCCTCTGTTTTAAGTACATCTGCAATCTGCGTGCTTGCCATTCCCAGCTTTGCAAGCTCTGCCGCAGTTTCCTTCGCCTTTCGCAGTTCTCCCTCTGTTAACCCGTCCTGCCTTCCACTGTCATATCCAGCCTCATATTCTGCTTCTCGAAGTTTCTTTTCTTCCTCTTCTTCTCTTAATATTTTGCACTGTTCCATTAACTCTCGGTTATGATTTTCATTGATATTCAGCGTAACTACTCTCAGCTCCAGATTTGGTTTTCCCTCCAAATGTTCAAATGCTTCAGACAGCAGATTTTCCCACCGATCTTCCTTCTTTCTTGTTCCATTATAAAAACACAATAAAATTTGGTGCCGGTATCTTCTGTAAAATCGAAGGATACAATGATCTGTGATCCACCAATTTCTGATACTCACTGGATATGTACAATAAATCTCTCAACGGCATATTCGGATTATAGGTTGACTGATGTTCATATAAAAACAAATTCGTGTCTACAATAAATGCCAGATCATTTTTCATCCCCATATAAATAGCATTCTCAAGCGTTACAATTTCCAGTGCCTCTGGATTTTCATATGTAGTTCCATTAATCGCATTGTAAAGTGACAGTAGATTTTCACGATCAGAAAACAGCATCCGAAAAACTGTATCTTTATACTTCTTGTTTGCCCGCAACATCTTCCCGCTCATTTGTTTTTTCTTCGTTGTAACAGTTTCATGGTTCTTTCTTTTTGTCATAGGCATTACCTCCTGTTTTTTGCAGGAGCATCAAGAACGTGTCGTACTATTATTTAGTGCACTCCAAACCCTTGCTTTTCTTTTTAATTGGATTTAAAAGCATGGATTTCTGAAGTGAATATAGAAAATCAGACGGCAAAAAAGCCTTGAATTTGTAGAGAAATATGCTTTGGCTTTATAGTAGCATTGTTTTTCCTAAAATTCAATATATCTATATTAAATTTTTACTTTGCACATCCGCAGTATTTATATATCTGATTATCTCTCAATCTTTCTTTAATTCTGTGTTATTTTTACACCGTTTACATTTTCTTCGTCCTCGTACTCTCTCAACTACTTCTGCCTGCCATTCATATCCACAATTTTTACATTTCCACCAAACACTTTTCCCAGAACCAGCTGTAATAAATTCAGGATTTAAATCTCCATTTTTCTCATAATTCCACTCAACTACAAGCTCTGGATTTGTTTGATTCAAAGTCTTTACTCCACTTTGTAAAAACGTTTTTCTGTCTGGATTTCGCTTGTTTCTTTCTAGCGCATACCGGACATCCCGTAGAATTTCTTCTAGTTCGCATAATTCCAGTGGCTTTCCATTTATTTCCACACACTGAACAGTTCCACCAAATATGCTTACCATATCCAGGAACAATTTCATAAGGATTAAGGTCATTATTTGCATCCCAATCCCATTCAGAAAGTAATTGTGGATAAAGTTCTGCAAGTGAACCTCCGGCTTTTCTTATATACGTCTTTTGTACTGCCTTAACGCGCTTCTTTTTGTTACAACAAGGACATCCTTTTCCACTTCGTTGACTAATTACTTTATCTTTCCACTGATAGCCACATTCATGACATTTCCAATAAAATTGTTTCGCAGTACCTATACAAACGTTTTTCGGAGACACTTCATTTCTCTCATAATCCCAATTTTTTAATAACTCTTCATTAGATCTGACATCATTATAACCCGTCAATAATTTATGGTTACTGCAAATTGGACATCCACATTTTTATCCTTCCTTGTTCTACTGCAAATTCGCAGCCTTCCATTCATGCCCCTTTTCACAAATCCACCATACACTTTTCCCACTTCCAACAGTTACATTTTCCGGTTTATGTTCAACGTTTTTTCTATAATCCCATTGCTGTGCAATTTCCGGTCTTTGTGATGCAAGATCATTAAATCCTTTTAAAATCCTCTTTCCTGTACAATATGGGCATTTTCCACTTAATACTTCATAAGCTACAGAGCCTTGCCATTCATGTCCACATTTCCCATACCACCATACTTTTTTTGAAGACGCAACAGATACAGATTCCGGCAGTAATGTTCCATTTCGAACAGGATGCCATAGTGCCGCAATCTCTGGTGCTTTATTTTTTAACGAATTTTCTTTCTCAGTATACTCAATCAACGAATAGATTTCTGTACTGTCTCTAAGAATATTAATGTCTGATTGTATCTCTAAAGTATTTACATTTGTAAGTTCATTTAATTTCTGTAATACAAACTGAATCGCTTTCTCAATATCTTTGGGCGACTCCATTATATAATTGATAGAATCAGTATTAAGCTGCATACACCCTGGTTCTCGTACACGTATAAGTATTATGCTATTTTCTTGACATATAATATTCTTTTTTTCATCACGTTTATTACCGCTTAATTTAGAATGGCCATATATCCCATCATATTCAATAGCAATTTTATACTCAGGTATATAAATATCTAATTCCTGCAATCCTAGCCATTCCGGTTTATAGTTGGCTTTCACATCTGTAAAAACTTTTTCAACATAATACAAAACTGCTTTTTCTGGAAAAGATACTCTACGCTCTTCAGCACATTTAGGACAGCTATTTCCTCTATTCCTGTCTGATATCGCAGCTTTCCATCTATGTCCTTTTTTACACTTCCACCATACTACTGCTCTCGATCCACAAGAATATTCTTCTGGACTTCTAACATTTTTCTCATTATCCCATTCCATTTTTAACTCTGGACGAAGTGTTGCCAAATCATTTATTCCTTTGATAATTCTACGATTTTGACAAACAGGGCATCCCTTACTCCTGCAACGTTGTACTACAGACTCACTCCATTCATGTCCTTTTTCACATTTCCACCACACCTGTTTTTTTGAGCCTGGAGTCACCTCTTTGGGTGTAAGTCCATTATTCAAAATGGGATGCCAAGTTTGAGAAATTGCAGGGTTTAATGTTTCTAAATCATTAAACCCAAAGAGCACTCTCCGATTATTACAATAAGGACATTTTTGCCCTTCTACCCTACAAATTATAGGCATATCATAAGAGTGACCTTTTGGACAAATCCACCATACTTTTTTTCCTGAACCTTTTGTAACATTTTGTGGCCGTAAAGAATTATTTTTTTGCATATCCCATTCTGCCGCAATATCTGGAAAAAAGAGTCTGAAGATCATTAAAACCTGGAAGTGCTTTAAAATTTGCACAATATGGACACCCATTTCTTTTTCTATACTGAGGTGCTGTTTCCCATTCACCGCCACAAATATGACATTTCCAGAAAACTTTTTTCTTTGAAGCAATTGAAATATTTTCCGGAACAATACCCATCTCAGCATTTTTTTTGCCAATTCCACTGTTTCATTAATTCTGGTACATCACTTATATGTTTTGTTTCCATATTTCAGTCCTCTATAATACATAATATTAGTAATCGCTGAACAAAATATTCACTTATATTATCCTATTTTGTATTTATTATACTACCTTCATTTTTAGAAACATACAAAAATCACAAGTATTATTAAAATAATTATTTACTATTCATCGACTTATTTTCCAACAACCGGGCATTCAAGTCATCTGATTTTACTCCTATTATTGACTCAAATTGTGCTTACTCATGTTTTGAGCATCCAATTTTTAAAGCTTTCAATGATCCAGCTTATACTTATTATAATATGAGTCATACAATTTAAGAAGTTTTCGTAGGCTTGATTTATACTTATTGTTATTTAAGTCATACAGTTCCTGTAATTTCGTGGACTTTGTATGTAATTACTATAGTTTAGGTCATTTTCCATCGACATTTGCGTGGACTCTATTGACAGTTATTACAATCCGGGATACTCTCCTCAGACAAAAAGAAGCCCCGAAAACCTTATAACCACTCCCAAATGAGTGCTATAAGGCTTTCAGGGCCTCTTAGTAGTTGAATTATGATAGATATCTAATCTTTACAGATTACATACCAGCCTGTGCTGCAACCTCAGCTGCGAAGTCGTCCTGGCGTTTTTCGATACCTTCTCCAGTCTCGAAACGAACGAAACCTTTGATTGTGATCTTAGCGCCGTTTGCTCTAGCAACTTCTTCTACGTATTTAGCAACGGACTGTTTTCCGTCTTCTGCTTTAACGTATGTCTGGTCAAGAAGGCAGATTTCTTTGAGTTCTTTCTTGATACGTCCAGTGATCATACCCTGGATAACCTTCTCCGGTTTCTGGGATTCCTTAGGATCGTTCTGGATCTGAGCAAGAAGGATCTCTTTCTCATGCTCGATGTACTCAGCACTTACTTCGCTGTCGCATGTGTACTGCGGTTTCAGAGCTGCGATCTGCATTGCTACGTTTCTTGCCATTTCTTTAACTGCATCGTTAACAACATCTGTCTCAACGTCTACAAGAACGCCGATCTTTCCGCCCATATGTGTGTAGGAAGCAACGAAACCGTTCTCTTCTTTCACCTGAGCGAATCTTCTGATGTTCATGTTCTCACCGATAACTGCAACCTGAGCTGCAAGAGCTTCTTTTACAGTCTTGGTTGTGTCAAGTGCCCATGCTTCTGCAAGGAAAGCATCGATATCTGCTGCGGAAGTAGTAAGTGCCTGTGCTGCAACATCTGCAACATAGCTCTGGAATTTCTCGTTCTTAGCAACGAAGTCTGTCTCAGAGTTAACTTCTACAACAACTGCGCTCTTAGCATCATCAGCAACGAGAGTCTTGCAAAGACCTTCTGCTGCAACACGGCTTGCTTTCTTCTGAGCTGTAGCAAGACCTTTTTCACGCAGGAATTCTACTGCTTTATCCATGTCACCTTCTGTAGCTGTAAGAGCTTTCTTACAATCCATCATTCCGGCGCCAGTCATTTCTCTTAATTCTTTTACCTGAGCTGCTGTAATAGCCATTGTATTTTCCTCCTGGAATTATTAAATTAATTATTCCTCTGTAGCTTCCTCAACTTCTGCTTCTTCAGCTTCTGTTGTTCCCTGATTTGCTTCGATAACAGCGTCTGCCATTTTGGAAACGATCAGTTTTACGGCACGAATAGCATCATCGTTACCCGGGATTACATAATCCAGTTCTTCCGGATCACAGTTAGTATCGCAGATACCGATAAGCGGAATACCTAATGTATGAGCTTCCTGAACACAGATTCTTTCTTTCTTAGGGTCAACGATGAAGATTGCGTCTGGGAGACGTTTCATTTCTTTGATACCGCCAAGGTTTTTCTGCAGTTTAGCAAGTTCTTTTCTTAATTCAATAACTTCTTTCTTTGGAAGTACTTCGAAAGTTTCCGTCAGCTTCCATAGCTTCGATCTGTTTCAGTCTTGCAATACGGCTCTGGATTGTCTTGA
>ENA-OQCX01000410-OQCX01000410.1-human-gut-metagenome-genome-assembly--contig:-NODE-410-length-22039-cov-1.934967_pt1 | contig 22039 bp, 28 predicted proteins | sample MGYA00242762_ERZ504587 | MGnify/ENA primary metagenome ERZ504587 (study PRJEB26092, sample SAMD00036337) | human gut metagenome | host: Homo sapiens | study: EMG produced TPA metagenomics assembly of... | reverse complement strand
GTCATTTTGTGTGCTGATGACACGTATCCGGACATCTCCATCCGGGTTGAGATCAGTTACAACGGCTCCAGCAGTTCGCCAGGCTGCGTGTAGTATCCCTGGCTGCCTGCGGTCCCGCGGACATGGTCGCCTATCTTGATTTTCTTCATTTGCCTGGCCTCCCTGCGCGTTTGGCTGTTGACGTGGCGCTTATCCTTTCCTCAAGCCAGTAATCTGGATCATTGAAAGGTTTCAGGCGTTCGAGTACGACGGCGTTGTTTCCTACCGCAGCGATTGTGCTGCGGCCGCTTGGAAGCCTGCACTTGAGACAGTATTTGTATTGCATAACGCGAAATCCTCTCCTTGACCGCTTTTGCGATCCGGTTTTCAAACGCTATTAGCTTGTCCTCATGCCAGGTGTAGTATGCGATAAAGGCGATTGCGAGCGCTCCGCCAAGGGCTTCCAGCAGATAGGCGATCATAATGCGGTCTCCCCTTTCGTCCATCCCATAAACCGAATAAATGGGATGCGTGGGAAAAGAACTCGTTTGCCGAGGATGATATATGGGAATTTGAGATGCTGCGTCCCTCGTTCCGCATCCTCGTGGGCTTGGTTGCGCAATGTGCTTGGATTGGTGCCCAACACGCCGGACAGTGCTTCCGCAGTCAGGTAGTCCCTCTGGCTTTGGAGGATCTCTTCACGGGTCATAGGGCCTCTGTTATTGAGCATGTTTTTTTCTCCTTCCTTTCGCTCACTGTCCCATGCTTGGGACTTTGCCTCCTACTTCCAAAATCAAACAGTTGGAAGTAGGGAGCGGGCGTGATAAGATAAATGTACGGTTATCCTCTGGGGATGAAATGAAGGCATATTGCAGTCGAAATGCATTCATATTGAATTCAATTTGTCTCAACAATTTGCCATTTCCAGTAGAATACGATATGTTTATCCCAAAGGAGTTGATAAACATGGCAAAAGAGCAAATGCTGGACTTTGTAAGAAATTTTCCTGGGGATGACAAGGGATTAATTTATATCCCGCTTTCCTTCGATACAGACGACCGGGATTTTGAGATCGGTGCGTTGCGTGAGCTAGATACAGATGGGACGATACGGCTGATCTCAGTCTCAGAGGATTGCGCGGTTTGTGAACTGAGTAGCTGACAAATTTAAAGAGTGTTTGTCTTTTGTGTGTGGTAAGACAAAATCTTTCAGCCGACATTTGTTTTTTGAGAATATAAGTCATCGATTCGGCAGGAAAAAAGTTTCGCTAGGTCAGGGAGTAAGTCAGCTCTGGGCATGCTCATTCCGGATTCCCACATAGATACGGTTGTTCGGCCTACTCCAAGTTTGGACGCAACCTCTTCCTGCGTTAGATCGGCTTTTTCTCGAAGCAATTTGATCGCTGTCAATTAAATTCACCTCCATGTCAAATATCTTGACAAGAGTATAGCGCAATAAAATACATATGTCAATACTCTTGACAATATATTTTAATCATTCTCTTGAATGTCAATTAAATTGACTATATAATGATAACAAGAGGTGAAGGGCGTGTTAAGGCTTAAAGAAATTCGTAACGAGTATCAATATAGTCAACTAAAATTATCCGAACAATTAGGCGTATCTCGTTCAGCGGTCGCAATGTGGGAGAGCGGATCGAGCCAACCCGATAACGATATGCTGTTACGTATCGCAGATATTTTTGGAGTATCGACGATTATTTGCTCGGAAAAACGGATATAAAAAAAGCGCTACCCAATCGGCAGACGCAATTACATTTGATGATTTTACCTATGCAATGCACAACGAAGCCAAAGACCTCACGCCCGAAAACAAGCAAAAGCTGCTTGAGCTTGCACAATTCTTCAAAGAACAACAGCAAAAAGAGAGCGGGGAAGAAAACAAATAAAAGGAAAGGTTTCTCGGTTGAACGCCCAAAAACTCTACGCTTTATATGCGAAAATGCAAAAAGACGGCATCAGAGTATATGATAAAAGGACTGGATTGAACGCGGTTACAATCTATCTGGACGGACATTATGGCGTGTTTCTTGACTTAGATCAATTTGAAACCTACACGCAGGAACTATGCATTCTGGCCCATGAATACGGTCACTGTAAAACAGGCAGCACACATGCGCTTTCCAGTTCCTTGGATTTGATCCAGAAACACGAATACAAAGCCAATAAAGCGGCGGTACATATGCTGGTCCCGTATGACGCTCTACGCAGGGCGATTGATCAAGGGTATACGGAGGTTTGGCAGTTGGCCGAATATTTTGACGTAACAGAAGATATGATTAAAACCGCCGACCATATATATCGAAGCGAAGGCCTTATTCAATAAAAAGCCGCCCGCTGCTGCAACAGCGGACGACTGGGGAAATAGAGAAAACCTGTATGGGATTCTCCAACAAAATTATAGACAAAACGTCATGTTTTGTCAATTGTTGGAGAGATAATTATGGAAAACAAGCCTTTTGAGAAAAGTGTATACTTCTATAGAATGTTTCCAAATCCTTCTTTCGGAATAAATGCCCCTACTGAATCACAGAGACTACATCAAATGTTTGAAAGAATATTTAGCACTGGATGTATGATTTATCCCTATTCTGATTTTTCACATGTACATCGATTCGAAATCAATTCCTTTGATGATAAACATGTATTTGGAGTTTACAGCAGGGAAGAAACCTCTCCTAACCCATTTATGCAATTCCGAGAAACAGATACTAATCATACCGCACCGGTTTTAGACAGCAACGAACCAAACAAGGTTCTTGAATATTATACCTTCTTTTACGTGGACTTTGGAAATCTAATGGCTGCCGTTATTTATAATCGCCAGGCGGGGCTAATGGAAAAGGTTTTGCCAGCCTTTTTTCATGAAGGTATGTGCCTACTTGATATGATTCCATATTCTATAACAGATATTGGTCGAGGCATGAGTAAATTTAAGAAAATTAAAAAAATAGAATATTCATATAATAAGAAGAATGCAGATCATAAATATCAGACTTTAGGGCAATTAGATGCTCACAAATTAGATTTAGTCGTTGATACATATCAAGTTAAAATAGGTATAAAGCAATACGGCCCCAAATTTTTAAAGAATGTAAAAGAACTCCCACCTGACACCTATTCCTCGTTTAAAATTACAGGCATGTCCAATGAAGATATTGAACAGAGCTTTGATGTTATTCAAAAATCATTTGTTAGCTCTGCAAAAATAAAAAATTGATACTAATCCGCAAGAAAATTTAGATAATATAAAACATGCATTATCTAGGGAAATCAACAAAATTATGAACTACTAAATGATATAAATAATAAATTGAAGCGATAACCTCTAAACTTCCAAGAATAAAAGAATATAAAGACACGCGCATCCAAGAAGTACCGATAATCCAAGAGAGAACTGTAAGAAAATATGAGATGATCCCAATAATAATAATGCGTATAAAAATTATATGATGCTTTGTTTCAATTAGCCTTTTCATATAGTTAGAATTTGGTAATGCCAAGAAAACCGTAGCGATCGTCAAAAGAAAACCGATGAAAGTTCCTGCAATGGCAGCAAGAGCCGCTTGGGATCCGATGTCTTTATAAAAGGCATTAAAAATGCCATATTTTAAATCACAAGCGATCAACGGGACTGCTAAAATAAGGACGGATACATATAAATATTGAAATATAAAAGTATGGAGGTTCTGATCTTATCTTTAATAAACCACCACAACGAATTCACCCCCTACTATTTATTATACATGATTTTTTAGATTTGTATACCACAATTATACCTTAATCCCCATTTACTGAGTAAATAAAAACCGCCCGCTCCGTCTAGCACACGGAACGAGCGGCCACCACCAGCAGGGCCAGCGGTACGAATGGGATCGCAACCATTCAGCCATATTGTACCAAAGCCCGGCTGAGAAATCAAGTCCGGGCACTTTTGCGCCCATTTTCAGGAGGTAACAGTATGGCAAAGAAAGCAAACGGGGAAGGGACCTTTACTGATCTTCCGAGCGGGAAGGTTCGCTACCAAATCTACATTGACGGCAAGCGCAAATCTTTCACGGGGAAGAATAAGACGGACTGCCGGAACCAGTATAAGACGTTCCTGCGCAACTACGATTTACGCCCGTTAGATAGCGAAATAAGGCTAAAAGCCTGGATGGAACGTTATTTAACTAGCTGCCGAAAGGATTCTATGCTTCCCTCTTCCTATCATCAATTAGAATTGCTGCGGGATAAAATCCCAAGAAGAGCTAATGCATCGAAAAGTATCAGATATCCGGCCGGTAGAATTGCAGAAGTTTTTAAATGATTTTTCTAAAACGGCATCCGAATCCTATATTCAAAAGATGTCTTCCCTGCTCCGTTCTACTTTCGCGGAAGCGCAGGAAAATGATCTATGCGTAAAGAATCCTGCCCGCAAGCTCCACACGCCTCATAAAGAAGAAAAGAAAATCGAAACGTATTCAGCCAATGAAGTGCGACAGATTATTTTGTTTGCAGAAAGCTATGAAAAAGATACTGAAAACCAAGCTCTTAATCGTGCAGCACGCCAGATTGCGGCAGCGGTCGTTACGCTGCTTCTAACAGGTATTCGGCGCGGGGAGCTGCTGGGACTTGAAGCCGAGGATTTGGATCGCTTAAACGGCATAATCCATATTAGACGCGCGGTCTATGAGTTGGATGGCGTTCCAGACGTCAAGAACGGAAAAGCAAAAACGCCGGGTAGCATTCGGGATGTACCAGCGCCAAATATTGTATTTGATTTTATTGATCGGATTCCCAAGGCAGGGAAATATATTTTTGGCACATCAATCGGCACTCTGATGTATCCACGCAATTTTAACCGAGCATACGAATCTTTTATGCGCCAGATCCCAGGCGTACGAACGCTTCCTGTACACGCATGTCGACACACCTATGCAACGTTGATGCAGTCATCAGGAGTTAATATTCGTTATGTGCAGCTGATTCTCGGGCATACCAAAATCGAGACAACGGCCCGGTATTCTCACCCGGATCAAAAGAAATTAAAAGAAGCAAGCGCTCTTTATACGGAAACAGTTGCACACGCGTTGCACACAGATAGAAATGAAACATAAAAAACAAAAATCCCGTGACCGCAAAATCAAACGCAGTTACGGGATTTCTTCTGGTGGACGTTAACGGACTCGAACCGCTGACCCTTCGCACGTCAAGCGAATGCTCTACCAGCTGAGCTAAACGTCCATCTCTCAATCAACACAGGGCTGGACTGGCCTGTCCTCCTGAGCGCGAGATTTATTATATCGGATTGCCACAAGAAATGCAAGCCCTTTTTGAAAATTTTTCAATTCGTTTTTCACCATGGATTTTCCAAAAAGGATGAGGAGCAGCTGCTAAACATGCCACAGCTGCTCCCGCTGATATTCATCATCGTTTCCGCCATTTTGCGTTATGCTTTTTTGCCTTGATCGTTCTGCCGGATTTCCACACGGCGGATTTTGCCATTGACCGTTTTAGGCAGCTCATCGACAAATTCGACACACGGGGATATTTATAAGGTGCGGTTTCCTTCTTTACATGATTCTGGAGCTCCTTTTTCAGCTCCTCACTTGCCGCAAAGCCGGGGCGCAGCACGATCGTTGCTTTTACAACATTGCCGCGCAGCGGATCCGGCACGCCGGTGACCGCGCATTCAAGCACCGCCGGGTGCTCCGCAAGCACGCTCTCGATCTCGAACGGCCCGATGCGGTAGCCGGAGGATTTGATCACGTCGTCTGTTCTACCGACATACCAATAGTAGCCGTCCTCATCCATCCAGGCGGTGTCGCCCGTATGATAGAGGCCGTCGTGCATGGCCTCCTTCGTGCGCTTCTCATCCCGGTAATAGCAGTCAAAAAGGCCAAGCGGCTTACCATGATCAAGCTTTACGACGATCTCTCCCGTCACGCCGGGCTGGACGGGTTGGCCATCCTCATCCACGATCATCACATCATACTGCGGGATCGGTTTGCCCATGGAGCCGGGCTTCGGCTCCATGCCCACGAGATTGGCAATCAGGAGCGTCGTTTCCGTTTGGCCAAAGCTTCCATGAGCTTGATGCCAGTAGCCTCATACCACTTGTTAAACACATCCGGCTCAGCGCCTCGCCCGCGATGGTGCAGTAGGTCAGCCTGCTTAAATCCCAGCTTTTCACATCCTCCTGCAAGAAAAAACGGAACATCGTGGGGGGACAACACAGGGAGGTGACGCCATACTGCGATACCTTATCGAGAATATCTGACGCGACAAACTTTTCGAAATCATAAACGAATACGCAGCTCTCCATAAACATTTGCCCATAGAGCTTGCCCCAGACCGCCTTGCCCCAGCCGGTGTCCGCAATGGTGAAGTGGATGCTCCGGGTCGACGTGTGCCAGTATTTCGCGGTGGCGAGATGGCCCAGGGCATAGGTGTAGGGGTGCAGCGCCATTTTTGGGTTGCCTGTTGTGCCGGAGGAAAAATAGAGAATCATAGGGTCGCTCGCAAGCGTTGGAACGCGCGCAAACGATTCCGGTGCTTTCTCCATCTCCGTCATAAAATCCTCCCAGCCGTCACGCTCGCCGTTGACCATGAGCTTGGTTTGCAGCGTCGGACATTCCGGCGCGGATTCGTCAAAATGCGCGGCCACGTCGCCCTGCCCGGTGCAAATGACCGCCTTGACCGAGGCGGAATTGACGCGGTAGACAATATCATGCTTGGTGAGCAAAAAAGTGGCGGGTATAATGACGGCGCCAAGCTTATGCAGCGCAAGGATAGTAAACCAGAATTGATAGTGGCGTTTGAGCACCACCATGACCATATCGCCCTTGCCGATGCCCTTGGCGCGCAGCATGTTGGCGGTTTTGTCACTGTAGCGTTTCAGGTCGCCGTAGGTGAAAACATGCTCCTCCCCGCAGGATTGCACCAAATCATCGCCCGGCGGCCCGGCTCAGCTTCGGCGATCGCGTCCACCACGTCGTAGGCAAAATTGAAATTTTCCGGATACTTATATTGGTAGTCGACGACATTGCCCTTTTCATCGCGGGTTTCGTCCACATATCTCTCATTCACATGCAGCATTGAAAACTCCTCCATTCCAAAAATTGATTAGGATCGTTTATTTCTTTTCATCCTGCACCTTCAGGATGATTGCGAGGAACAAGCAGTCCTCGCCGCCGGTTGCAATCATGCCATGGCCATGGGAGGAGTCGTAAATCACGCTATCGCCCTCATGGAGGATTTCCGTATGGTTTTCAAACTGCGCCTTGAGCGAACCTTTGAGGATAAAGTCAAACTCCTGCCCCTCGTGGGTAGAGAGCTCGATGGGCTTCTCCTGCTCCTCCGCCTTGTAGGCGCGGTGACGAGGAACGGCTCGCAAAATTTCCCCTTGAGATACGGGGCCAGGTGGTAATAATCAAAGCCGGAGCGGCGCTTGATTGGCAGCCCCTCGCCCTTTCGCACGACTGAATAAAAAAGCAGATGCGGGTTTTCACCCGTGAGGATTTCAATCATATCCACGCCAAATTTATCTGCGCATTTGAACAAAAAGGTGAAGGAGAAATCCGTTTCGCCATTTTCTGCCGCCTCATATTCCGCTTCGGTGCAGCCGATGGTCTCCGCCATCTCCTGTGTGGTAAAGCCCATAATCTCCCGCAGCGTGCGGATGTCGCTCCGCGACCTCCGTCAGTTTCAGTTCCATGTTGACACTCACCCTTTCTGTAAAGTTGAATTATTTGTTAGCAAACAAAATCAAAAATCCCGCCCCAAGCAATCCTTGGGGCGGGATTTGATTTACAAAACCCGCGGTACCACCCAAATTCAGTATTTCCCCGGAAAAGCCGGAAAAACGCCCTTCAGGCTCCAACAAGCCCCTGGCCTTAACGCGGCCCGACGAAGGCGCTTACTCGCCCGAAGGCTTTCAGACCTCTGCTCAAGAGTGATTCCCGTTACCGCTGCTACCCGTTTTCACCACCCACGGGCTCTCTGAAAGCAGGAAGAATAACAGACGTCTCTGTCCATGCATTTCGAATTGGAAGACCATATAAACGATGTTGGATGCATTATAACGCCGGGAGGGGCGGTTGTCAAGCGATAGCGAAAAAAATTTTACGCTTTTCAAAATACTGAAAGACGGGAATCATTTAAAATCTCTCGCTATCTTCAGAAGTATAGTTCCACTGCGGTTCACGATAATAATCCATAGCCGCATGAAATCCCATTGCATCTGCGCTGCCGCCATCTTTCGCATGAATCACCTTTCGTTTGTTCTGTAACAGACGTTTTATTAAACACTTCTTTCGAAGGTGAAGATACCCAACCTCTAACATCTCCATTGGATACCGAAATCAGTGCTTTCGCTGTAAGATACCAATCAGGAATCCCGTCTGCGGTGCCAGAAGAATAAGAAAGATAATAGGTATCAGCTACAGCCCACACTTCAACAGCTTTGTTGAACATATGATTGTCATCATGAATTTTTACTTTTCCTGTTACAACCGCATATGCATTTGCGCGAGCCAACGTGTTATCGGTGCCCGTAATCGTTGCAGTAATTTCTGTTGAAGAATCGCTATTGTCAATGATTTCTGCTGCGTACGACATAGTAAAAAACATGCTCATAGTGAAAAGAAGGGTCAAAAGAAATGCACTGAATCGTATGGATTTTTTCATAAACATATAAGCTCCATTCTAAAATTTAGTCATCTATATCAACATTGCAATGTGAAACAGAATTATAAAGGACTTTTTCAATCCGTGACGCTCCCACATAATCTAAATAGGGAAAAGGAATCAAAATAAATGAGATTGGTGTTCCGGGATCCGTTATAGAAGGAATCTGAACGAAAATCCTTTTGCAATCCGCCAATCTCATGTTGCAAAACAAATAGTTTGCAGAATTGATCGGTATCAAACGGTTTCTCTGAATCCCGATCAAGATAAACTCAAAATCAAAGTTTTTATTTTCTTCATATAGGGTATGAAAATCTCCGTCAAAGATCAATTCAGGATTAATATGTAACTCAACTGTACGATCTTTAGAGTTCACTGAATTCACATAAATAGGCGTAACCTGATTGTTATTTTTTTCAGCAGATTCCATTACATATGGTGTGTGCGATACTTTGCCATTACAATGCCCAGTCTGAAGGCGCAAAAAATGATAGGCATAAGGATTTCCGCTTTCGACCAAGCGAGGAAATCTAACAAAAAGCATCAGGTTACTCTGATTAGATAAATGCTTAAAAGAGAATTCTGATTCTAAACCCAGAACTTTTTCTCCAGTATTTTCCAAATCTAATGAGAACAAGTTATCCTCTATCTTTTTATTATTTTGCAAAGCAAAAAAGAAACAGGTGCAAAGTTTTCCAGTAAACCCACTTCCATCGTGAGAGTGGTATTCGAGCTATACTGTGTTTCCAATACAATTGTTTTTTCTACTCCACTACCTACAATGTCAGCATTAAATTTTGTGAAAAGAGATAAATTGTGTTTGGAAGAAGTTCCACATGAAGACAACAAAAACACCACCTGTAAGCAGATCATTAGAACAGTCAATAGCCTTTTCATGAAAATTTAATCCATGATAATGTTTGTTAAATTCAGAATCTATTCAATTTGTTAAATCGTAATAATTATCTAAATATGATACGGCCAAGGGAACAGTTAAGGCTGCGATTCCAATTGCAAGCAAAGCTTATTACTTTGTACGTTTATGCACCAGCATCAACCCCTTGTATCAAAAGGAAATTTTGATAGGTTTTTACTTAGCGTAAAAATTTTTTAAGGTGTGCCAGGCTATATTCCAAAACAAATTACATATTTTTTTAGATCAAGCGCGTGATTTAATAACGCCAGCAACTGGTCATAATCCGCCGCGCTATGCGACGCTTGCATCACTGAAAGAAACGGCGGAAGGGAGGTGGGCGGAATCAACGTGACACCACAAGCGTCCACCCCCATCCCCGGATGTTTTACAGAGCAAAAACAGGTGGGCAATTCTGATAGATATTTCCCCCACAGCGAGAATGTTTCTTCCGGGATCGAAACACAATGGTGCATTTCATAGATTTGCTTATAAGCTATATCCTCATCAGCATAGGAGTAGTCAAATGTTTCGTCAAAATGATCGATGTATCCGATATCGATTTGATCATTCATGAATAACCTCTTATTTCATAAAGTAGTTTTGTTTCTTGCTTATCTTCCATATGATAATATTTTTCTACCGGAACCTAATTACGTTTCGCCTTTTATCATTTATGTACTCTCTACACCAAATAGCAGCGTATAGACCTCCGACCCATCCAGCCGGTAAAAAGACGCTTTGGTCAGGGTGATCTCCCTACCGTATCGTTCGCCCAGGCCTAGAACGGAAAAAAGAAACTCACTGCTGGATATCACGCTTGTTTCCATCACGGCCTGCGTGCTTTCATCATCAGAAATGTCTCTGATGCGCAGGGTGTAACGGCAGCGGGCGATTTTCTCCTCATTCGCCGAGTAAAAAAGCATGGATTGGAGCGGCTTCCTTTCATTCTCTCCCTCCGGCGACGTGAACAACAGCGCCCCCACCGCCAGATTCTGATAGGGGCCTCCGACGGTATCCATCACCTTGGATAAGCGGTCTATCGGCCATCTGCGATAGATAAAAAGTTCCTGCGGCGCATCTGGATCGCCATGTGTCGTGACAAAGAAGTCAAGACCGGGCATAGAGTCGTTCCCAGTGCCCACCCGGCAAATTTGCAGCGCTCCGCGCCCATCCTGCGCGCTAATCTGAAGGCAGACGTTCGTGGCCTTCTCGCAGGAATCCGTCATCAGAAAAACGCGACCGCGCCGCCCAGCACAGCAATGAGCACAACCGCCGCCAAAATCTTTACCGCAATCGTAAGCCGCTTCTGAGTTTGTCTTTTTATTTCTCGTTCTCCCCTTATCCAAATGCTATGACAACATCTTGCCACATCACGGTATCAACAAACAATCAGTCAATTTTATTAAATCATTCCAGAAGAGGAAAGTCAATCCCAGGCTACGAAAGTGATAGAAAAACACGGGCGGGATGTAGTCCGCCCGTGCCAGCCAGGGAATTCATAAGGATTCATGCAAAACGCGCTCCGTTTCACAGTTCCATCAAGATCATTTTTGTTTGACACGTTATCTTTCAGCCTTTTCTATCCCTGTCTGTGCGGGATCATTGAGCAATTTCCCCGTGTAATCAAACCTTGACCCGTGGCACGGGCAATCCCATGACAATTCCGCCGGGTTCCATTCAAGCCTGCACCCGAGATGCGGGCAGCGCACGGTGACACAATACGCGCCGCCGTCCGGCGTTTTATATACGCCCACCTTCTCCCCTTCTACCTTGACGACCGCAGCTGTGCCGTTCGGGATTGCAAAAAGAGTCTCCCGTGGGATTTCAAGCTTTTCCTTTGCAATGCTGTAAACCGTCTGCGCGCCGTCGATCAGCAGCTTTGGCGTGCTGACGAAAGGATGGAACCGTTGTGGGGAAAAAACGGGCGCGTCCCCGTTCTCCCGCCCGCAGATAAAGTCCGTCAGAATTTCCGCGGCAGCCATGGAGGAGGTCATCCCCCATTTCTGAAAGCCGGTTGCTACATAAACCCCCGGCCATTTTTCACTGAGCAGGCCAATATAAGGGATTTGATCATGCGGCATGCAGTCCTGCGCCGCCCAACGGTATACGGCCTTGCAGGCTGGATAAAACACCTTTGCACTCTGCATCAGCTGCTCAAAATTGCCGCCCTCTCTATTTTTGCCCGTGCGTGTTCCCGCCCCGCCAAAGAGTAAGAGGCCCTCCGCGTCGCGGAAGGAGAGGCTGTTTTCTCTTCGCCAATATACATCCCGCCGACAGGCGCGGCGTTTTCAAGCGCTAGCACGTAGGAGCGCTCTGATGCATGCGAAAGAAGAAAAAACCGGGTACGTTGACGATTGGGAAATGCGTTGCGAGCACCACCGCCTTTGCGTGGATCACACCACCGGGAGTGAGCACCTCTCCCGGGCCGATTGCCGTGGCCATGGTGTGCTCGTAAATTTCCATATCTTGAACAAGTGCAGCGAGAAATTGGAGCGGATGGAACTGCGCCTGCTTTGCAAATCGCACGGCATTGGTCACCGGAAACGGCAGGTCCGTTTTGACCACCAGCGAGGCGGGAATGCCCAGAGACTGCGCGGCAGCAGCCTCCCGCTGCGTTTTTGTCCCGCCCGACGTGCTGTAAACATAGGCGTCCATTTCCTGCATGGCACACTGAGCGCCAATCTCCGCTGCCATCTCCCAGAAGCGGTCAATTGCCCGTTGGTTTGCATGGGCGTATTGCCGCGCGCGCTCATGGCCAAAACGGCGGATGAGTTTATCATAAATAAGACCGTGCTGCGAAGTGATCTTCGCCGTTGTGCCCGCTGTTACGCCGGATGCGATGCTTTCCCGCTCGATCACCGCCGTATCCAACCCGGCCTGCCGGAGACGTGCCGCTGTCAAAAGGCCTGCCATTCCACCGCCAACCACAACGGCATCCTTTTTTAAATCTCCCACAAGGTTGGAAAATGAGGCATTTCACTTGTCGCTTGCCAAATCGAATCCATTCCTATCAGCCTGCCTTTTTCAATCGTTAGCAGGATATAGTATGCTCTGACGGAGAGAAATCATCCAAAAAAGCCCCATATGCCGCAGAATTCCCGCAGCACATGGGGTTTACTCTCAATTTTTTATGGATTTTTCAACGTAATGGAATGCAGGCCATAATACCGCGCCTTTGAGGTGTTGGCCCAATGCTGCGGATTTGGCTCCACATCAGCCAGGCCATAGTATGGGGAATACATATTCTTTTTCACTCGGACGTCTCTGAGCGCCACATCAAAGCGCCCCGCGGCCTTCTCCTGCTCAATATAGGCCTCTCGCTCCTGAATCTGCCGGTATGCTTGCGCATTATCCAAATACGTTTCGCCATACATCACGGCCGCGCCCACCATGCAGCTCACAAAACAAGCGATTTGGATCACCCGCGGCGCTGTTTGATCCAGGCGAATTCCGGCGTACAGCGTCCCTGTAGCGACAATTGCGCATGCAACCGATCCAAATGTCGCCCGGGCTGGAAAATACGGCACAAACAGCATAGCATAAACCCCTGCCAGCGCGCCAAGCAGATAGATCCCGCTGAGCAGCATCCTCTGGCGCTTTTCCCGCTTGCTCCGGGCCAAAGAAATGCAGCAGGGCAAGGCACACAGCATAAAGGGCAAACACGGGGAGCAGGTAATAAAAAAGCTTGCGGTTGCAAACGGTAATGCCATTCCAAAGCCTCTGGAACGCCGTGACAGGCACGCCAAGGTTATTTTCGAGGCGCACATGGTTGCCCGGCGCGGCAATCATCACAGCAAAGCCCACGGCGGCGCCCGCCAGCATGCCAACCGCCCACCGGGGGATTCGCCCCTTGTTGGCCCGGTTATAAAGCAAAAACAGCCCCACGATCACGAGAAAAGCCGCGCCGGAGTTTTCATTGGTCCAGCCGGCGATCACCCCAGCGGGATAGAAAGCAGCAGCCACCACCAGCTGCCGGCCGCCGGCCGGGCCGCCTGCACATGCAGCCTCAACGGCAGCAATGCGGCCAACCGCAGGATCGAGCCCCACATATAATTTGCGCTCCCGTCTACCCACAGCATGGTCTGCCCATATACCGGGATAAAAAACCACACCATGAGATGCACGCCGAAATATAACGCCGGGCTATGCCGCCCCGTGCCCTTGCAGTGCCAGTAGATCAGCCCTGTGAAGAGAAGATACCCCACCGTATTGACCACATTGAACACAGGCTTCCCCCACAATAGGAACAGCTGCGTCAAGGAATGTAAAATCAGCCGCCCATTCATTGTGTGATAATGGGCGCGCATGGATTCAATGATATCAAAGATATGCTCCACCCGTTGATTTGCCGTGCCAAAGATAAAGCGATAGTTATAATCATCGGCAATCAGCGCCGTTTGCAAGTTAAATGCATAAAAAAAAGGCCGCGCAGACAGCGGCAATCACAACAAAAATAGTAATCCGAAGCCAGCGCCTCGCCTCATATGTAAACCGCATGCGATGCATAAAGCCCTGCGGCTCACACCGCTGCGCAGCGGCTGCGGCTGGTATCCGCTCCTTTACCTGCATAAATGCCGGCACACTCCTTCCTCTCCAATACGGGATGTTCCTATTTTACCCAAGCGGCCTACAAAAGTCAACGTTTTTACGGAACGTGAAAAACGCCCACGCAGCCTCTAAAACTGCCTACGAAACATGGTATCCTCCTGCGTCAGGCTTTCCACGCTTTCGTAGCCCAGGCGGTGCAGGAGTTCCATCACATAGGGATTATCAACCGGCGTGCGCACAGGCGCTGCCTCGCCATAATGCGCCACGTGGAGCGCGCCCTCCCCCCGCGGAATCAGCCGTTTGGGGCCGCCTACGCAGCCGCCCACACAGCCCATGCCTTCCAAAAAATTGCCTTGAATATCCCCCTGCATCAATTCATTGAGCATCTGTTTGCAGGCGGGCACGCCATCCGCCTGACGGGCTCTCAGTGGAATATGCCTGCCGGGGCGCAGCCGTTCGAGCGTGGTCTTGACCGCTTCACTCACGCCGCCAGTGTGTGCATAGATACGCCCTGCGCGGGAGGAATGATCGCGTAAATCCTCTTTCATATTTTCCGGATCAACGCCGGCAAAATCAAACACATCCTGTATTTCCTGGAAGGTGAGCACAAAATCAACCGCGTCTGCGATATCGGCCTCCCGCGCCTCCGCCTTTTTGCAACACATGGCCGATAAAAACCGTGACGGCACCGGGGACAAGCTGCTTCACCGCGCGTCCACAGGCGATCATTGGGGAGACGGATGCCGGGGATATGCGGCGTGAGGCTCCCATATACCTTGCGGATCATGGCAATCCAGATCGGGCAGCAGCAGCTCGTCAGGAGGAAATCCTCCTCCGAACGCACCAACTCGTCAAAATCAAGCGCCTCCTTCAGCGTGAGGATATCAGCAAACAGCGCCACCTCCACCATGCCCGCGAAGCCCAGCGCCTTAAATGCAGAACGCAGCCTGCCCGGCGTGACCCGCTCGCTGAACTGGCTGACGAAGGCAGGAGCAATGAGCGCGTAGACCGGCGCATCCTGCTTGGCAACAACGTCCAGCACGGGCAGAATATCCTTGCTCTGCGTGAGCTTCTGCGCTTTGCAGCGTCTACGCACAGGCCGCACCTGTGCAGGCCTGCTGGTCGATTTCAATATTGCCATTTTCATCTCGGCGGATGGCATGAAACGGGCAAGCGCCTGGCAGGCGGATTCCCCCTCCCCGCAGTCACAAGGGGGCGAGCCGCCAGATCGGGGCGTAGCGCTTTGGGTTAAGCAGGCAGTCAAGCTGGTGCGGGTCAAAATCAAGCTTTTCCACCTCGCGCAGCGCCGCCTCATGCCCGCCCGCAAGCGCGCCGCGCGCAAGCTTTTCATAAAGGGCATAGAAGGTTTCCATAACAATCATTCATCCTTTCACGGAGGCCTTCCCCTATCCGGTTTCTCCTGCCGAACAGGATAAGCGCCGCAGGAAAACACCATTTTCCACACGATTCTCCACTTTTCAAAACCGGCATGCAGCCTTTTGCGCTTAGTATGCGCCGCTTGCCTCATACGATTCGATTTTCCAGGAAAAACAGCAAAAGCGGAAAGATCACTGCCCCGACCCAGGCGATTACAACATCGTCCACCGGATAATCCGCGCGCCCCGCCCCGTTTCGCTTCTCCCGGCGTAACGCGGCCAGGTTTTCACAAATGAGAATAAAAAATGAAAAATGCCGGGAGCAGCAGGTAAACCGCATAGATGAACGGAACGCCAATATAACCGTACCAGGATGGCAACCTGCTCACGCCAAAGCCAAAAAAAGCGGCGATACAGAGCCAATAAACCCACCGCGCGCTCAGACGCAGATTGTAAAACATCTCTCGTTCCTCCTCCTTTCAGCTCGGCAAAGAAAACCAAAAATATACGCCGCCGCTCTTGTTATATACGCCATAACGCGCTCTGTGCTGATCTAGAACCGCTTTTACAATGGCAAGGCCCATGCCGCTGCCCCCGTTTTCACGGTACGGGATTCTTCCGCTCGATAAAACGCGTCCCACAGATATGGCAGATCCCGTTCGGCAACCGGCGGTCCCTCATTGAATACCTCAACCACAACGCGGCGCTTTTCTGAAAATGCCCGCAGCTTGACCGCTTTGCCGGGCGGCGCGTATTTCACCGCGTTGGAAATCAGGTTCCGCAAAACCAGGGCCATCCCCTTTTCATCCGCCGTCACATAGAGGAATTCTGGAACCTCCAGATAAAGAGTGAGCTGCTTTTTTCGATGCCGGGCTGGAAATCCGCAAGCTGCTCGCGGATGAGCGCGTCAATTGCAAAGCAAACGGGGCGCACCGGCAGATGCCGCGTGTCAATCCGGGAAAAGGAGAGGATCTGCAGCACCATCGCATCCATGCGCTCCGTCTCGCCGACGATCCCGGCGAGATAAGCCGGGTGCTTTTCCGGGGCAATCCCCTCCTGCATCAGCTCGCTGTAGCCCCGGATAACGCCCAGCGGCGTTTTCATCTCGTGGGCAAGCGCGTTCGTAAAATCCGCTGGCGCTGGGAGGCGCGGCTCTGCGTTAGATAAACGGCCTGGAACTTGCGCGTGAGCAGCGCAATAAAAATGCAGAGATAAAAGAAAAACAGCACCGCGAGATAGACGCCGTAATCACTCAGCGCGTCATACAGCGGGTAATTCACCAGATTGACGGAAAGGTAAAGGGCGGGTCCTCCGTTCTCCGCCGGACGGACGCAGCTAAGCAGCTGTATGCGTTTTTCACCGCATTATTGCTCCAGCTAAAGCCGTTCACCGCAAAATCCGTAAGCTTGCCCGTGCGATACTTCTGATCCTCTGACCGCGCCATCCGGGCAGCTTCCCGAAAGGCGCGCATGATGTGCCGCTGTTTACCGCCCGATTCGTTTTGCACCGCATAGGAATCCTGATTCCCCACAAATTCAAACCGCAGATCACCATTTAAAACGATTTGTTCTGCCTGCTCCAGCTGGTCCGGAAGAGAAAAGGCGATGGTTTTCGTATCCGCAACGTTTTCTTTCTTCAGCGTTTTCCAATTCATTTTATTCTGATACATTTTCCATACAATCTGGGTTGGATAAACCACATTGCCCTTCCGATAACCCGTAACGGAAACAAGACGGCCTTGATGCAATGCCTGCGTCAAGGCAGCGCGTTCTTTCTCCGCCGCATCGTCGAGCGCCACATAAAGCTGGGCGTCCACCGTTGGAAAATTTGAATCCATAGACCAAAGGCTTAGGTAGTTTCCGCTTACCGCCCGGATGTGATCCACATCCTCCTCATATAGGATCAAGCTTAGAAATGTCCCTTCCTGCGCAAACTGCCGCACATATTCCTGCAACAGCTCAAGATCGTTCGGGCTATAGGCCTCCGCATCATGCTGCTGGTAATATGTGGTTTGCGCCAGCCGATTAGCTATCAATACGCTGATTGACAGCGGGTCGGTTCCATACTCGTTGCTTCCCGCTTTGCCTACCACCAGCATCGTGCCAGACGTGAAAAACAGCAGCAGCAGCACCAGCGCCGACCTGCGCGTTTCTCGCCAAAACTGCCGGTCCATATGCATCCCTCCTTCGCAAAACAGCAGATGAGCTTACCCCTCCGGTTCCTCCGGCTCGAAGCGGTAGCCCGTTTTGATCACCGTGCGGATCTCTCCGGCTCGTCGGCCGAGTGCCTTACGCAGTTTTTTGATATGAGTGTCCACGGTGCGGATATCGCCGTCATAGGCATAGCCCCATACCCTGCGCAGCAATTGCTCGCGCGAAAGCACCATTCCCCTGTGCTCCATCAAACACACCAGTAGCTCGTATTCCTTCGGTGTAAGGGAAATCGGGGTTTCATCCACCGATACCTCTCGGCGCAGGTCGTCCACCTGAATCCCGCCCATTTCCAGCATGCGCGCGGTCAGGCCCCTCCCCTTGGCCCGCTTGATAAGCGCCAGCGCCTTCGCGTGGAGCACGGGGAGCGAAAACGGCTTCGTGACATAATCATCCCCGCCGAACCCCGTAGCCGAGCAGCTCGTTTTCCTCTCCGCTGCGCGCGGTCAGGAAAATGACTGGCACGGGATTCTCCCGCCGCAATGCACGGCAGACGGTCAGGCCGTCGAGCTTTGGCATCATAATATCGAGAAACACGATATCAAACGCCTGCTCCTCCAGCTTAGCCAGCGCCTCCTCCCCATCCCGGCAGGTGGTCACATCAAAATCCTTCGCCGTAAAGTAATCCCACAGCATCATTCTCAGCTGTGGCTCATCCTCTGCGGCCAGCAAACGGTAGCGCATCGTCTGCTCCTCCTTCTATTCCTGATGAGGATATTGTAATTCCCCTATATGTATTCTTTGTGTCTTTCCATCGGGTAATATGAAACGCGCCCAATTTAGCACTCGTTATAATCGAGTGCTAATGTTTACACTTCCGTCATAAATGATATCTATTTTTTTCATAAATACCGGGTATGCTAAAATCATTGATCCGGGGAAAACCGGATGGAAGCAGAACATAAACAAAGCAACCTAAAATACGGATAGAATCTGAAAGAAATGGAGCGATCGGCTATGTTTGAATTAATTCCCCTGACCCGCAGCGAGCGGAATATGCTTAAAGAGTTTGACCGTGATTTTTACCGGATGGAAAAAGATTTTCGCCGGGAGGAAAAAGAAATTGCCTCCATGCGCACCGATATCGTTGAAAAAGAAGATTGCTTTCTTTTGCAGGCGGAGCTGCCCGGCTTTTGCAAGGAAGAAATTTCTATCGACATCGAGGACGGCTGCCTAACCATCCGCGCCGTGCATAACGATGCGGAAGAAAAAACGAAACACCCATTCATCCGCAGGGAACGCCACTCCGGCGCGTATGAGCGCAGCTTCGACCTCACCGGCATCGAAGAGGATGCAATCACCGCCTCTTACCGCCACGGTATTTTGGGGCTGACGCTGCCGAAGCGCGGCGCCAAAAAGCCCGAGAGCCGGCGCATTGACATCGGCTAAAACAAGCGGAGCTGCGAAGGGAAGGACCTGGCTGCTCCGCTTTTTTAAAACGCCGCTGAAAAAGGCAAAACCGCTTGAACAGATCAATCAGGCTGTCCGCAGAGAAGGGAAGGTTATGACAATGAACGCACAAAAATTTACACAGAAATCTTTGGAGCCATCGGGCTAGCCCAAGATACTGCCATTGAGTATCAAAATATGCAGGTGGAGCAGCAGCACCTGCTCTACGCCCTGCTAACCCAGGAGCAGGGGCTCATCCATGAGCTGCTCGTCAAGATGAAGGTGGATACGCAGGCCATGCTGTCGGATCTCACCTTCCAGCTCGCCAACATCCCCAAGGTAACGGGCACGGGCCGGGAGGCTGACAAAATTTATGTGGCGCAGGATGTGGATCAGGCGTTGAACTCGGCTGAAAAAATTGCCGCCAATATGAAGGATGAATTCGTCTCTGTTGAGCACCTCTTTCTCTCCCTGCTCGACAACGCCAACGATAAATTGAAGCAGCTTTTCAAAGACTATCATATCACAAAGGACACCTTTTTGAAAATTCTGATGGGGGTGCGCGGCGCCACACGTGTAACGACCAACACGCCGGAAGATACCTATGACGCGCTGAAAAAATACGGCGACGACCTTGTCGAGCGCGCGCGCAGCAAAAAGCTTGACCCGGTCATTGGCCGGGATGAAGAAATTCGCAACGTCATCCGCATCCTCTCCCGTAAAACAAAGAATAACCCCGTGCTCATCGGCGAGCCAGGCGTGGGCAAAACGGCGATCGCAGAAGGGCTTGCCCAGCGAATTGTGCGCGGCGACGTACCGCACAGCTTGCAGGATAAGACGATCTTCTCCCTCGATATGGGCGCTCTGATCGCAGGCGCGAAATACCGCGGCGAATTTGAGGAGCGGTTGAAAGCAGTGCTCAACGAAGTAAAAAAGAGCGATGGCAAAATCATCCTCTTCATTGACGAACTGCATACGATCGTGGGGGCAGGCAAAACGGAAGGCTCCATGGACGCGGGCAACCTTTTAAAGCCCATGCTTGCACGAGGCGAGCTGCACTGCATCGGCGCAACGACGCTCAACGAATACCATCAGTATATTGAGAAAGATCCTGCGCTGGAGCGCCGCTTCCAGCCCGTAATGGTCGACGAGCCGACGGTGGAGGATACCATCGCCATCCTGCGCGGCCTGAAGGAACGCTTTGAGGTGTTCCACGGCGTCAAAATTCAGGATCAGGCGCTCATCGCCGCCGCAACGCTTTCCAATCGCTATATCACGGATCGATTCCTACCCGATAAAGCCATCGATCTCGTTGACGAAGCCTGCGCTATGATCCGCACGGAGATCGACTCCATGCCCATGGAGCTCGATGTGATTCAGCGCAAGATCATTCAACTTGAAATTGAAGAGGCAGCGCTGAAAAAGGAGAAGGATGCACTTTCACTTGAGCATCTCTCTGAAATTCGTAAAGAGCTTGCGGAGATGCGCGAGCATTTCAACTCGCTCAAGGCGAAATGGGATAATGAAAAAGCCTCCATCGGCAAGGTACAGAAGCTGCGCGAGCAGCTCGAACAGCTCAACGCCGATATTGAGCGGGCAGAGCAGGCCTATGATCTCAACAAGGCCGCGGAGCTCAAATACGGCAAGCTGCCGGACCTGCAAAGGAAGCTGGAGGAAGAGGAAAAACACACGCAGGAGAAAGAGCAGAGAAACAGCTTGCTGCGCGATAAGGTGACCGAAGAAGAGATTGCCCGCATCGTCGAGCGCTGGACGGGCATCCCCGTCTCCCGCCTGATGGAGGGCGAGCGCGAGAAGCTGCTGCACTTGGAGGATATCCTCCACGAGCGCGTGATTGGCCAGAATGAAGCCGTCACCAAAGTGACGGAAGCCATCATCCGCTCCCGCGCCGGCATTCAGGACCCCAACCGGCCGATCGGCTCCTTTTTGTTCCTTGGCCCGACGGGCGTGGGCAAAACAGAGCTTGCAAAGGCGCTGGCGGAATGCCTGTTTGACGACGAGCATAACATTGTGCGCATTGATATGACGGAGTATATGGAGAAGTTTTCCGTCTCCCGCTTGATCGGAGCGCCGCCCGGATATGTGGGCTATGAGGAAGGCGGCCAGCTTACCGAGGCCGTCCGCCGCAAGCCCTACAGCGTGCTCCTATTTGATGAGATCGAGAAGGCGCATCCGGATGTGTTCAACATTCTCTTGCAGGTGCTCGACGACGGGCGCATCACGGACTCCCAGGCCGCACAGTGGATTTCAAGAATACGATTATCATCCTCACCTCCAATCTCGCTCCTCCGCCCTGCTCGACGGCATCGAGCCGGATGGCGCGATCAGCGCCGCGGCCAAAGCGGAGGTAAACGACCTGCTGCGCCGTTCCTTCCGGCCGGAGTTCCTCAACCGGCTCGACGAGATCGTTTTCTACAAGCCGCTAACGAAGGAGACATCCGAAAGATCGTCGATTTGCAGATCAAAGACCTCAACCGCAGGCTCAGCGACCGGCAGATCTCCTGCGAGGTGACAGACGCTGCGAAGGATTTCATTGTGGAGAATGGCTACGACCCGGTTTACGGCGCAAGGCCGCTCAAGCGCTTCATTCAAAAGCATGTGGAAACCTAATTGCCCGCAGGATGATCTCCGACGATCTCATGCCGAACACTGTGCTTGTGGTTGACAGCGATGCAGACAGCCTGGTCGTTACCAAAAAAGCATAATTCCAGCATTTGATCAAAAACACCGCCCAGTGCATTCGCATTGGGCGGTGTTTTTCAGGCTGTTGAAAAAGGTATATCCATTCATCAAAATACACAAAGATGATTCAGCAAAAATGTTTAAAAAAATACTTTTAATGCTGTCAGTTGTAAATTGCTTTCATAAAACAAAAAGATTAATGACATGTGCTCATCGCGCCGGCAGGCCCTC
>ENA-OQCX01000407-OQCX01000407.1-human-gut-metagenome-genome-assembly--contig:-NODE-407-length-22113-cov-2.209270_pt1 | contig 22113 bp, 29 predicted proteins | sample MGYA00242762_ERZ504587 | MGnify/ENA primary metagenome ERZ504587 (study PRJEB26092, sample SAMD00036337) | human gut metagenome | host: Homo sapiens | study: EMG produced TPA metagenomics assembly of... | reverse complement strand
TATAGATTGACATCGAAGTTTTAAATAAAAGTTAGTAGACCTGATGAATCTTGGTGTGGATGAAACAGATGGCGAACAGGAAGCGTTGAGCAGCGTGAGAAAGAAATTATTTGTTGCGTGGTACGTGGGATGACAAATAAGGAAACGGCGGAAAAACTGTTCCTCTCCATTCATACGGTGATAACTCACCGTCGGAATATTGCGCGCAAGCTACAAATACATTCACCTGCCGGATTGACTATTTACGCTATCGTAAATAAACTGGTTGAACTAAGCGAGGTGAAGATGAACTTATAATACCTACAAATGGTGAGTGGAATAAGATAGAATACCTAAATGAAGTGATTGTGGATGTGGTCCCTAACCTCTATCTTTGCACTATAAGTTAGTCATATAGAAATTACGTAAACCACAAAGTTAGTTATTAGTTAAAAAGTGCTCCCTGCGAAGTGATTCGCGGGGAGTACTTTTTTATTAGTAAGGCTTTTGCTCACAATATTATGCTTTTTTACCTATTCCGCTTCATTATTCGTTAGAAATCTCGTTGTTTTCTTAACAAATATCCTCTAACTTTGTTATTCAATATAGGACACATATTAACTAATGACAATGAAAGTAGGTTTATTTATTCCTTGTTATATCAATGCGGTATATCCGCAGGTGGGGATAGCCTCGTACAAGCTGCTGAAAAGTTTGGGAGTGGACGTGGATTATCCTCTCAATCAGACTTGTTGCGGCCAACCGATGGCGAATGCAGGTTTCGAGAATAAAGCGGTAGATTTGGCCCGTCATTTTGACGAACAGTTTAAGAATTACGATTATATAGTGGGCCCTTCGGCCAGTTGCGTCGTTTTTGTGCGTGATAACTACAGTCGTCTGTTGAAAGAAGACAAACATCGGTGTGCCAGCGAAGGTAAGATATATGATATCTGTGAGTTTATTCATGATATCGTCAAGCCTTCTTCGTTGAAAGCCAAGTTTCCACATAAAGTGAGTCTGCAAAACAGTTGTCATGGAGTGAGATTGATGAAACTTTCTTCTGCCAGCGAACTTAATATTCCTTATTTCAGCAAATTGCGTGATTTGCTCTCTTTAGTAGAAGGAGTGGAAGTTGTGGAACCGGAACGCAAAGACGAATGTTGCGGTTTCGGCGGTATGTTTGCCGTAGAGGAAGATGCGGTTTCCGTGCAGATGGGGCATGACAAGGTGATGCGTCATATTGCTACCGGTGCTGAATACATTGTGGGGGCCGACAGTTCGTGCCTGATGCATCAGAATGGTATCATTGCCCGTGACAAACTTCCTATCAAGACATTGCACATTGTTGAAATCTTAGCGGCAGGATTATGAGTACGAAACATTCAAAAGCAGCTGCGGAGTTTCTGAAAAACAAGAAACAGGCCGCATGGCATGACGAAACACTTTGGCTGGTTAGGGCAAAGCGTGACAGACTGAGTAAAGAAGTTCCCGAATGAGGAATTGCGTAATATGGCATGTGCTACTAAACTATATAGTAACAGCCATTTGGACGAATTATTGGTGGAGTTTGAAAACAATGCGCGTGCTAACGGAGCTCATGTCTATTGGGCAAAGGATGCGGATGAGTATTGTAATATTGTCTACAATATTCTGAACCAGCACGGAGTGAAGCATTTTATAAAAAGCAAATCCATGTTGGCCGAGGAGTGTGAACTTAATCCCTTTTTGGAAAGCAAAGGGATTGAAGTGGTAGAAAGCGACTTGGGAGAGCGTATCTTGCAATTGATGCATCTGAAGCCGAGCCATATTGTATTACCTGCTATTCATATCAAACGTGAACAGGTAGGTGAGCTTTTCGAGCAAGAGATGGGTACGGAGAAAGGAAATTTTGACCCTACTTACCTTACACATGCAGCCCGGAAAAATCTTCGTCAGAAATTTATTCATGCTGAGGCGGCTATGACAGGTGCTAACTTTGCTGTAGCTTCTACTGGTGAGATTGTGGTATGTACCAATGAAGGAAATGCGGATATGGGTACTTCCCAGCCTAAATTACAGATTGCGGCTTTTGGTATGGAAAAATTGTGCCGGATCGTGAATCATTGGGAGTGTTCACCCGTTTGTTGGCCCGTTCGGCTACAGGACAACCCATTACTACATATACTTCTCATTATCGAAAGCTAGAGAGGGTGGGGAACTTCATATTATTATTGTAGATAACGGACGTAGTAAGATATTAGCCGACCCAAAGCATATCAAGACTTTGAATTGTATTCGTTGTGGAGCCTGTATGAATACATGTCCTGTATATAGACGTAGTGGGGGGTACTCTTATACTTATTTTATTCCCGGCCCTATCGGGATTAACCTGGGGATGTTGAAGGCGCCGTTACATTATTATGACAATGTGTCGGCTTGTTCTTTGTGTTATTCCTGTTCGTTTGTATGTCCGGCTAAAGTGGATTTGGCGGAGCAGATCTATTTGTGGCGCCAGGATTTGGATAAATTGGGTAAGGCAGACCGGATGAAAAAGGTAATGTCCGGTGGCATGGAATTCATGATGAACCGCCCTTCGATATTCAATATGGCATTAAAATGGGCGCCATTGGTAAACGGAGTGCCGCGTTTTCTTATCTATAACGGATTGAATGACTGGGGGAAAGGACGTGAAATGCCGAAATTTGCTAAGGAGAGTTTCAATGAAATGTGGAAGAAAGGTAAAGTGAAGTAAATTATGAGCAGCAGAGAAGATATATTGCAGAGCATCCGGCGTGCTACACATGTAAAATATGAGAAACCGGATTTAAAGCCATTGGAAGATATGGCATTGACTTATCCCAGTAAGGTAGAACAGTTTTATTTCGTCATGAAGCAAGTAGGAGGAGAAGCCATTTTTTTGGAAAAAGAGGAGAACGTGAATGATTTCATTAAAAAAGCTTATCCTGGAGCCAAACGCATCGCTTCTAATCTGAAGAGTATTACTTGTGCAACATTTAATCCCGATGATTTGGAAGATCCTGCAGAATTGAATGGGACGGATTTGGCTGTCATAGATGGAAAGATTGGGGTTGCGGAGAATGGTGCGGTATGGATAGAGCAGGATGTAAAGCAGCGTGCCATTTATTTTATTGCCGAAAAGTTGGTTATTCTTCTAGATAAGAATAAGATTGTGAACAATATGCATGAAGCATATAAACTGATAGATACAGGCGAATATGGTTTCGGAACCTTTATTTCCGGTCCGTCAAAGACAGCTGATATTGAGCAGGCCTTGGTAATGGGTGCTCATGGGGCACGGGATGTGATGGTAGTGCTGATATAAATATATTGTTTCTTATACATAAAAAGGAGATGAGGCGAAAATTATGGGGCTCATCTCCTTAACGGAACTTAAGTACCGGATAGACGGTAAGTTTGTCTTTTCTAATTTAAATATACGGTATTGAAATATTCACCAAATAACGTTTTGGCTGTTTCCAATTGTTCTAGGGTATTTTCTTTTATTCCGTTCAGTTTGTATTCTTTTCCCATGGCTTCATATTTGTGTACGCCTAATGTATGATAAGGTAGTATTTCTACTCTTTGAATCATGTGATAGTTCTTGAAGTGCTCTCCTAATGCCCGTATGTCTTCCTCAAAGGAACTATAGCCTGGAACTAATACGTAGCGCAACCAAAAAGGTTTTCCGTTTTTTTCAAGCCATTCAGCGGTACGTATGGTTTGTTCGTTGCTACGTTCTGTCAGTTGCCGATGACGCACATTATTAAATTCCTTGATATCTAATAATACGAGGTCTGTCCATTTTAGCAGTTCCTCTACTTCCTCATTCCATATACTGCCGTTGGTATCTATACAGATGTGGATGTTTTGTTCTTTTAACCGCTGGAATAACGGAATTAGTGCTTTTGCTTGCAATGTAGGTTCGCCGCCGCTGAAAGTCACACCTTACCTTTTTACCGAAAAACTTTTTGGCTGACAGCCATATGCACAATTTCGTCTATTGCCGTTTCCGTACTTTCACCTTTGGTGTCAATTGTGTCGGGGTTGGCACAATAGAGACATCGGAAATTGCATCCTTGTAAAAATACGACTAAGCGTAAGCCGGGACCGTCAAACGTCCCCATTGACTCGTAAGAATGTACTCTGATCATAATGATTTGTTTTTAAACTGGTAAGGGCAGGTTTAAAACCCGCCCCTACGATTAATGTATATGTGATGTTACATTCTTTCGTGGAAAGAACGGCTGATTACTTCCAGCTGATGTTCACGGCTCAATTTGATGAAATTTACGGCATAACCTGATACGCGGATAGTAAGTTGCGGGTATTTTTCAGGATGCTCCATTGCATCTTCCAGCATTTCACGGTTCAGCACATTTACATTCAGGTGGTGTGCCCCTTTGGTGAAATAACCGTCCATCATGGTTATCAGATTCTCTATGCGGGTTTCCCGATCCACTCCTAGTGATTTTGGTACGATAGAGAATGTGTTACTGATGCCGTCCTGAGCATCACGATAGCGTAGTTTGGCTACAGAACTCAATGAGGCGATGGCACCGTTCTTATCACGTCCGTGCATCGGGTTGGCACCCGGAGCGAAAGCAACCCCTTTGGCACGACCGTCAGGAGTGGCACCTGTTTTCTTACCGTACATTACATTGGAGGTGATAGTCAGCAGTGACAGGGTAGGACGGGCGTTTTTGTATACCGGATGTTTCTTTAATTCTTCACTGAAGAAATAAACCAAATCTACTCCTAAGTGGTCTACGCGGTCATCATCATTACCGAAGCAAGGATATGTATTTTCAATATCAAAGCCTTCAGTCAAACCTATATCATTACGTTTGGCACGTACCTTGCCGTATTTGATGGCAGACAATGAGTCAATGGCAATGGACAGACCGGCTACGCCATATGCCAGATTGATACGTGGATCGGTATCAATGAATGCCATTTGAGCCTTTTCGTAATAATATTTGTCATGCATATAGTGAATGATATTCATCGCATCATTATACACACGTGCAATCTGCATTAATACTTTCTTATAATTAGACCATACTTCTTCAAAGTTCAGCAAGTCTCCTGTCAATACAGGAATATCTTTCACCATTACAGTTCCTGTATTTTCGCAACGTCCGCCATTGATAGCTAGTAACAGAGCCTTAGCCAGATTACAGCGTGCCCCGAAGAATTGGATTTGTTTGCCGATAGCCTGATAAGACACACAGCAGCAATGCCATAATCGTCACAGTTACGCACTTCGCGCATCAGCGTATCGTTTTCGTACTGTATGGAAGAAGTGTCGATAGAAACCTGTGCGCAGAATTCTTTGAAACCTTCCGGCAACTCCGGACTCCACAGTACAGTCATATTGGGTTCAGGTGACGGACCCAGATTGTATAGTGTTTGTAAGAAGCGGAAAGAAGTTTTTGTTACTTTGGTGCGTCCGTCGTTGAATCGTCCGCCGATAGATTCGGTCACCCAAGTGGGGTCACCTGCAAAGATGTCATTGTATGATTGCATACGCAGATGGCGGACCATACGTAACTTGATGATAAACTGATCCACTAGCTCCTGAGCGAATGACTCGTCAATTTTACCATGATCCAAATCATATTGAATATAGATATCCAGGAATGAAGAAACGTTGCCCAATGACATAGCTGCTCCATCTTGTTCTTTCACGGCAGCAAGATATGCCATATAAACCCACTGAACCGCTTCTTGTGCATTAGTAGCGGGACGGCTCAAATCGAGTCCGTAATATTCACCCAATATTTTTATTTCTTTCAGTGCTTTAATTTGTTCGGCTACTTCTTCGCGCAGGCGGATACGGGCATCGGTCATCGGACTGGTGATATTGCGCAAATCTTCTTGTTTTGCTTCAATCAGTCGGTCGATACCATACAGTGCCAAACGGCGGTAGTCACCAATAATGCGTCCGCGTGCATAGTTATCGGGCAGACCGGTCAGGAAACCGAGTGAACGGAAAGAGCGGATTTCTTCGGTATAAGCATCAAATACGCCATCATTATGGGTTTTGCGATAATGAGTAAAGATATCCTTTACTTTTTCATCTACTTCCACACCGTTTTCATGGCAGGCTTTTTCTACGACCTTGATCACCACGTAGTTGATGGCACGGCGCAGAAGTTCGTCCGTCTGAAGACCTACAATCAGTTCGTTTTCACGGTCAATGTATCCTGCTTTATGTGAGGTGATAGTAGATACTGTTACATTATCAAGGGAACGAACTCCGTTATTGGCACGTTCTTCTTCTAGTGCCTTGAGGCATTCGTTCCACACTTTTTTAGTTCGCTCTGTGGGGCCTGCCAAGAATGAGGCATCGCCCTCATAAGGGGTAATGTTGGTATATACGAAGTCTGAAACATTAATTTCCTTACTCCACAATCCATCCTTAAAAACTTTGTTCATTTCCATACTGTCATTATTAAGATGATTTAGGGCTGCAAAGGTACTCCTTTTTTGTGAGCTATGCATCACTATTAGTAGGTATAATGCGAATGCTTGTGCATTTTTAAGTATAAAGTAGTCAATAAATGAAAAAATGATAAGTACTCTTTTTATTTTAGTTTTATAAAAAAATAAAGCTAATTGGTGACAATAAACCAATTAGCTTCTAAAGGTAGCGGAACCGGGAATCGAACCCGAGTTTCAGCCGTGAGAGGGCCGCGTCCTAGGCCACTAGACGATACCGCCATCAGTTGCTCTTAACTCTTTTTCTAAGACGCTGCAAAGTTAAAAGTTTGTTTTTAATCTGCAAAATAAAAAATGATTTTTTTAGTGCTGTTACTATAAAATAGGAATTTAATGGTCAGTCCGAAAAAACTGTGGGTATGTTATGTTAATACGCGAAAGTAAGCTATCAGTGCGGTTGGATTAAAAAAAAACAACCCAATGCGATTCTGATCGCAATCTACATAAGTTACTACTGGTTATCTTCCCTGAAGTTTTAATGAAGTATTTTGAGCCGTCTTTTTAGGGCTTCCGAAAGGCCTTGATCTCAAATCATTGAAAAATAAAAGCGGGTCATAAACTACTTTTATGACCCGCTTGCGGAAGCTGGGGATTCGAACCCCGGTACGGTTACCCGTACGTCAGTTTAGCAAACTGGTGGTTTCAGCCACTCACCCAAACTTCCTTCTTTTCAGAAGCGTTATCTCTCAAACGCGGTGCAAAGATAAGGGGATAAATTGAATTATGCAAACATTTTGCTCTTTTTTTAGATATATTTTTTTGATGGAAGTAATAAGATGCTGATAGTGAAGTGCTAATGGATGGAATTAATTTTTCTCCCAAAAATCCAAACATTCTTTAGCCACCTTATTGGGCAATGGTATTTTTTGATATATTCAATGCTGTCGGCGGATAATTGAGAAATTTGGGTTAGCTAATAAACTATCTAGTTTATTATAAATGTCATTTTCTTCAGGGTATACGTTGATGATAGGATGAAGTCTGTCTTTGCCTAATAAGTTGTAATGTTCCTCTTCTGTACCTCCTACAACTATAATTCCTTTGCTCATGGCATATAATGCATTTTAATCCCAGGGGATAAGAATAAAGTTGATCTAACATTATATCGCACCCGTCCATAAAATATTCACATTCGTCATACGGGGTGAAAACGGTTTGTTGTTTGATTTCGCATGCAGATGGATGTCTGTAATATAATTTATAGAGGGAGCTATAAAGCCTCAACATCTCCAGTGGAGTCGCGGGGGTGGAAGCCCACCCTTCTCTACTTCTACCATAGAGGACGTAAGTAGCTGAAAAGCGAAAATGGATTAGAAATTTTCATTCTAATCATTCGCTTTTGGAGGTTCCTGGCGGATTCGAACCGCCGTACACGGTTTTGCAGACCGCTGACTAAGCCACTCATCCAAGGAACCTTGTCGTTAGCAATCTTTGTTTCTCGATTGCGGTTGCAAAGGTACGACATTTTTTTTAATCTGCAAATATTCTGCTATTTTTTTCTCACTTTTTCTGCATTTTTTTCGCAACCGTACTTTGGCTTGTTCTGCATAGACTTCATGGCGCAGTCCGAACTACAGCATTCACACGGATTGCTATTGTTCTTTATGCGCTTGAAATACTGAAAGATACGTATGCTTATCCATATGGTGCAGAGGCATACAATTGCAATAACTATAATTTGTTGTAATTCCATGCTTGATAAACAAATAATTTTAGGTTTAGGTTTATTAAACGATAAGACTTCCTATTTGAAATACAGTAAATGCAATAAGCCAAGCCAATCCAGTGGTGTATCCTGCTGTGAATATGGCCCATTTCCAACTGCCGGATCTTGCTTGATTGCTGCGAAAGTGGCAATACAGGGGAAGTAAATCAATACAAATAGCATGTAAGCTAATGCAACCAGTGGAGTAATGGGGATGCGGTTAGAAAGATTCACATTTTCCACATCTCCTTCATTTGTGTATAATACTCCTAGTGTGCTTACTACCAGTTCTTTAGCACCCACACCTGAAATAAGTCCGATTCCTAACTTCCAGTCAAATCCTAGCGGTTTGATAACAGGCTCTATGGCTTTGCTATTTGTCCGATATATGAATTTTTTTGTTGCTCAGCCACGCTTTCGTAAGCATCATGTTGTGGATAATACCCTAGAAACCAGATAATAATTGAGGCAATCATGATAATGCCTCCCATCTTTTTCAGATATTGTGCTCCTTTTCCCATGTATGGCGCATGATACTTTTAGGAGGTAGGCATACGATAGGGGGGGAGTTCCATCACAAATGGAGAATCTTCTCCTTTCACCAGAAATTTACTGAAAATACGGGCCATTATTACTGCCAATAAAATGCCTGCTGTGTAGATGCAAAGTAGCATAAAGCTGGCGCAGTTAGGGAAAAAAGCACCTATCATAACTAAATATATGGGAAGACGAGCACTACAGGACATTAAAGGATTCACCAACATGGTGATTAGTCTGGACTTTCGGTCTTCTATAGTACGTGTTGCCATTATGGCAGGTACATTACAGCCGAATCCCATAATCAGTGGAATAAAGGACTTGCCATGCAGTCCCATCCGATGCATTATTTTATCCATGATAAATGCAGCGCGTGCCATATACCCCGAATCTTCCAATATAGAAATAAAAAAGTATAATATGAGGATATTCGGCAGGAAAACGATAACACCGCCCACTCCACCGATAATACCATCTATCAGTAAGTCTTTCAAAGGACCTTCAGCCATATTGTTCCGTATCAGGTTGCCCAACTGGTCTACTAGCCATTCAATACCTTGCATAGGGTAGTCACCCAAAACAAAGGTTCCCTCAAACATGATGTAAAGGAACAGGAAAAAAATAGGATATCCCAAATGCGATGTGTCACAATACTGTCTATCACGCGGGTTGTTTGTTCTTTTTCCAAATGATTGTCGGTGAATGTTTCCTTCAAAGCTCCGGTAATAAAACCATATTTAGCATCCGTAATAGCTTGCTCGCTGTCTTCGTTCATCACTTTACGGATACGTAAGGTTTCCTTGTTGCGTATCGCTATAATTTCTTTGCCATTAGGCAGTGTAGAGATGAAATTTTCTATTTCCTTATCGTTTTCCAGTAATTTGATAGATAGGAAGCGGGTGGAGTATTTATGGCGTATGTCTTCGTTTTGACTGATTGCTTTTTTTACTTCTTCGATACTGCGCTCCAGTTCAGGACCGTGGTTAATGTGAATATGGCGCATATATCCGCGTGGGCGGGCATCTTCCTCTTCTTTGTGGCTTCCGAATTCGTGGTCGGGTACATAGGTTTTGTGCCAGTCTCTCAGATCTTCCAGAATTTCAGAACGTATTTCGCCCTTTTGTGACAGGAAATCCCCGCCTTCGTAAATACCGATGATAACATGGAACAGTTGGTCTATGCCTTCACCCCGCCGGCAGACAGTAGGTATCATAGGCACTCCGATCAATTGGCTTAACTTGATGTAATCCAGTTTGTTGCCGCTGCTTTCCAGTTCGTCATACATATTCAGTGCGATGACCATACGCACATTCATGTCAATCAATTGGGTGGTAAGATAGAAATTACGTTCCAGGTTGGAAGAGTCTGCCACATTGATGATTACATCCGGAGTTTCTTCAATGATATGTTTGCGTACATAAAGTTCTTCCGGAGTATAGGCTGAAAGAGAATAGGTTCCGGGTAAATCTACAATACGGAAATGATAACCTTGGAAGTCGAAAAAACCTTCTTTGGCATCTACTGTCACACCACTGTAGTTTCCTACATGTTCATGGGCGCCGGATGCAATATTGAATAGCGAAGTCTTTCCACAATTAGGATTACCTACTAAGGCTACATTGATTGTACGGCGTTTGCCTTTTGCCAGTGCCACCAGTTCTGATTCGGACACGGTACATCTTCTGTTATGGAACCATGGTAAGGTTCTGCATCGTGCGTGCTTCCTGCTCGCTTACCACCTCAATCATATCTGCCTCTTGTCTTCGGAGAGAGATCTCGTAACCTAGTAGTCTGTATTTTATAGGGTCTTTCAAAGGGGCGTTCAAGATTACCTCTACGGTTTTTCCTTTAATAAAACCCATTTCAACGATTCGCTTGCGGAAACCACCGTGACCTAACACCTTGACTATTACGCCTTTTTCTCCTGTTCTTAATTCGGATAAACGCATCTTGTTTTAAATTTTTCGCAAAGATAAGTTATTACTTAGAAGTATGCAAACTATTTAGATTGTTTTTAAATAAAGAACAGGCACTTTGTTTTTGTCTTGCAGAACCCTTATCTTTGTGTCATGTTTCATTGGAATATTCAGAAGTATATAGAGGAAAAACAACTTTTCACTTTGCATGATAAGGTGTTAGTGGCATTGAGTGGCGGAGCGGATTCGGTAGCTTTGTTGCGTGTCTTGCTTGTTTTAGGGTATCATTGTGAGGCTGCCCATTGTAACTTCCATCTTCGTGGTGAGGAGTCCGATAGAGATGAAAGGTTTGTCAATGAGTTGTGTAAAGGGCTGGGAGTGACTTTGCATGTTACTCATTTTGATACAGTCGCTTATGCTTCAAGGCATCATGTTTCTATTGAGATGGCAGCTCGCGAAATGCGCTATGATTGGTTCGAACAACTGCGTAAGGAGAGGGGGATGGCTGTTATTGCCGTAGCCCATCATCGGGACGATAGTGTGGAAACTTTTTTTATTGAATTTGATACGTGGCGCGGGAATCAATGGCTTGAAAGGTATCAGTCCGCATAACGGCTGCATTGTACGGCCTTTGTTGGAGGTGAGCCGTCAGGATATTTTGGATTATTTGCGTTGTTTGCGTCAAGGTTATGTTACAGACAGTACCAATCTGCAAGATGAATATATGCGTAATAAAATCCGTCTGAATATTCTTCCGATGTTGCGTGAGCTGAATCCTTCTGTCAGTGAAAGTATAGCTGAAACATCCAGACGTCTGACTGATGTTTCTCTTATATATAATAAGGAAATAGAGGCGGGGAAAGAAAGGGTGATGGAAAAGTCCGGCCATATTCTTATTTCTCGTTTGATGGAAGAGAGTGTTCCGGCGGCTTTGCTGTTTGAGATTCTTCATCCGTTAGGTTTCAATTCCGTTCAGGTAGGAGATGTATTCCGCAGTTTGTCTGCCCAGTCGGGAAAAAGATTCGTTTCTGCCGGATGGGAGGTGCTGCGCGACAGGACGGAGCTGATTATTCGCAGGAGGAAGCCGGCGGATGAGGAAGTGGAGGAAAATGTGCCCCCATTCCGGCTTGCAATGGAAACGCAGGAAATAATGCCGGACTTTGTCATCCCCAGGAATAAGAATACGGCCTGTTTGGATGCGGATAAGGTGGTACTACCTCTCACGGTGCGTAAATGGCGGCAGGGGGATAAGTTTGTTCCTTTCGGAATGAAAGGGAAAAAGAAGGTCAGCGATTATCTGACAGATCGTAAGTTTTCTCTTTTCCAGAAAGAAAATCAGTATGTGGTTTGCTCAGCAGACCGGATTGTATGGCTGGTAGGAGAGCGTAGCGATGACCGTTTCCGGGTGACGGAAGATACGAAACGGGTACTGATTATACGGCAGTTGGAAGATAAGTAGAATTTTTTTCTTTCCTGCTTTTTCATGAATGACAGGGAATGTTTCCTGAAATCTTGTAGCAAAAATCCGCGAATCATGCAACAAGATTTCAGAAATCATGTAGCAAGATTCGCGGATTTCAGATGGAGCTTCCCGGTATTATTTGCAATACTTCTGTATCAGTCCGTCTACCACTTCATCGCCCAGTTCTTTTGCTTTGGCAATTTGCACAGGCTTCTTTGTTTTTCTTTAATTGTATCTGGCAGTATCCCAGCATACGATATGCGGCTGCGGCTTTCGGGTCTAAAGAGATAGCCTTTTCCAATGCTTCTATTGCTTCGTTATGTTGCCCTACACGTAGATGCACCGAACCTTTTTCCACCCACATGGCTACATCCTCAGGAGTCATTTCTACTGCTTTATTAATGTCGTTGATAGCTTGCTGATACATTTTACATTGTATTTCCGCCTGTTCGCGTTGCAGATAAAAGGCGGCTGTAACGCGTCCACCGATGGCATCATAAAAAGTATCATAATCTATTACCGCTTCACGGTATTTGCCTGTCTGGGCTTTTATCTCTGCCCGTTCATAGAAATAAGGAGCCGCTTCCGATGTATAAGGCTTGGTGAAACGTGCCACAGCACTATCCATCAAGGCAATAACCTCGTTCATATCTGTTCCTTCAATCAGTTGTTTGGTTTTGGCTGCCGAGTAAAATGTAGCGGCAGAGGCTATGGAAGACTGGTTCACTTTTTCATAAGCGGCGTATGCCTCAGGATATTTTTTCATAGCAAACAGAATGTCTCCCTCCAATTGTGTGTAAATGGGTTGGTTGTCGGCCTGCATGGCATCATGAATAATGGAGAGAGCTTTGTCGTAACTCCAGTCACCGTATGGTTTCTTGTCACCTAAAGAGATGGTGTACGAATAAATTAATTTAGCGATATTATATTGCGTTTCACTCTTGTTGGCTGTCACTTCCAGTGCTTTCTTCAGGTCGGCATCTGCCAAAGCGTTGTGTTCATCATCATTAAATCCCATATAAGTAGTGGCACGGCGTATATATCCGTCCGCGCTGTTGGGATATTGTTCCAGGAAATCGTTTAATGTGGTGATATATTCGTCCTGATTTTGTTGTGAAGATGCCATGAACAGGTACACCAGTGCTTGGTCTTCTGTTTCGGGCAGTCCTTTTTTGATGCCGATTTTATTCAGTGACATATCGTTCAAAGAAAGGGCGGTGATGCTCAGCGAGGCACCGTATGTAGCTCCGATGGCATAACTTTCCTTGGCTTCATCCGATGCGTTTTTTTGGATTAAACCTAATACTTCTCCATTGGCATTCATAATAGGGCAACTTACTGTTTTTTCGTTGGTTGTCATTGCCAGTGTATAGTAATATGCCTTGTCGCCGATGGTGTCTACTTTGGTGACGGTCCCTGTCTGGCAGGTTGCCGCTTTTTGAGTCGAGTAGGGTAGCAGATAGACTGTTTCACCTACCGATGCCGGCTGTGATGCCGATTTTAATGCTATGGTCTTTTTATCGGTTTCAGTATTAAATTTTACGATGTCATACATGGAGTTGGCTCCCAAGATACGCAATACAGGCAATTCTTTACTGTCCGCATTAATGATTACTGCACGTTCGGCTCCTTCAAACAGGGTATAATCGGATAATGCCGTTCCATTTTCATTGATATAGAATCCATTTCCTGTATTCTTGATTTTGTTATCTTTATCGTATGTAACGATGGAAAAAACGGCTTTTTTAGCTTTGCCGGCCCACTTTGGGGTTGCTTGTGCATAGCTTAGCTGGGCGGCTATGCCGCATGCCAGTATCAAAAGTACTTTCTTCATGATATAGTTAGTTGTTTGTTAACGATGATACGGTATTTATAAAGCGGATGCCGTTTTGTCTTCTGTGAAGCCGCGTTGCTTTACAGCTTCATAAATCAGAATACCTGCGGCAACCGATACGTTCAATGATTCTATTTTACCCATTAACGGTATTTTGATCCATTCATCGCACAGGGAAAGGTGTTCGTAGGGAACACCTGTGTCCTCGGCTCCCATAATGATACATACAGGGTCTTTATAGTTTGCTTTGGTGTAATCATAATCACCTTTTTCCGTGGCTGCTACAATCTTGAATCCGCAGTCTTTCAGATACTTGATGGTATTAGTCAGATTTTGTTCGCGGCATACGGGAAGAGTGTGCAGAGCTCCTGCTGATGTTTTCATTGCGTCGGCATTGACACTGACACTGTTTTTCGAGGGAATAATAATGGCATCTGCACCGGCACATTCGCAGGTACGGGCAATGGCTCCGAAGTTACGTACATCGGTAATTCCATCCAGCATGACGAATAGGGGTGTTTTTCCTTCTTCAAACAGGAAAGGTACCAGATCTTCTGTTTTCTGGTAGGTGACAGAGGAGATGAATGCTACAACTCCCTGATGGTTTTTCCGGGTAATACGGTTAATACGCTCCACGGGTACACGCTGAACAGGGATGAGGGTATTTTTCAAGCAGGTAAACAGTTCTTTGGACAGTTCGCTCTGTATATCTTTCTTCACCAATACTTTATCTATCTCTCTTCCGGCTTGTATGGCTTCAATAACAGCGCGTACACCGAAAATCATTTCATTCTTTTCTAACATATTTAATAAGTGGTTAATGGTTAGTGACAGGTGGTTAGTGGTAATTGGCACTAGCCACTTATCAGCGCCTTTGCATTGTTCAGGGCTGCCTCTGTCAAGGTAGCCCCACTTAGCATATTGGCAATTTCTTTTACTCTTTCTTCATCAGTCAGGCGGCGGATGTGGCTGTTGGTGCCTGTTTCCGTATCTTCCTTATATACTTTATAATGAGTGATGCCGCGTGCTGCAATCTGGGGCAGGTGGGTGATGCTGATGACCTGACGGTTTTGTTTTCCCATCTCCTGCATGATGAGCGCCATTTTCTCGGCGATGGAACCGGAAACTCCGGTGTCTATTTCATCAAAGATGATAGTAGGCAGTTTCACAGCTCCGGCTATCATGGCTTTCAGCGAAAGCATGACACGGGCAATCTCACCACCCGATGCTACGGAAGCTACATTTTGTAATGTTCCATTCTTGTTGGCCGAAAACAGGAATGTCACACTGTCCATCCCTTTACTGTCCGGTTCCTTGCGCGGATTCAGTTCCACCACAAAGCGCACATTGGGCATACCGAGAGGAACCAGCAGGCTTTGCATCTGTCTTTCAATGTGCTTGCCCGATTGGGAACGGAGTTTTGTCAACACAGCAGCTTGCTTTATCACTTTGTCATATAGCGTTTCTTTTTGGGCGGTAAGTTCTGCTATACGGTCATCAAAAGAAGTGATGGCGTTCAGCTTCTCATGATAGTCGGTTTGCACGGCTATCAATTCCTCTATTGTTTGTACGTGATGCTTCTGTTGCAAAGAGTAGATTAAGTTCAGGCGTTCATTTACATAATCCAGACGGGTGGGGTTGAACTCCACTTCCTCCTGTGCGCCTGCTATTTCATGCGACAGATCTTTCAGTTCTATGTAACAACTGTCTAAACGCCCTATCCATTCCTGGGCACGTGTGTACACTCTCGCTATGTTATGCAGGGTTTGCATACATTCTTTGGTAGCGGATAACAGGCTGGCATCTTCCGAAGCCATTATTTGGTCCACTTTGTACAAACCCGCTTTTATCTCTTCGGCATGATTCAAGGTTTCGGCTTCCTGTTCCAGTTCGGTTTGTTCTCCTTCCTGAAGGTTTGCATCATCCAGCTGTTCCAATTGGAACCGGATGTAATCTTCATCCTTCCGGCTTTGCTCGGCTTGCGTTATGAAGTCGGCCAGCTGTTTGCATACGTTTCTGTACTCGGTATAAATATCCTTGTATGCTGAAAGTTCGTTGTCATCTTGTGCCAGGATATCCAATACATTCAATTGGAATCCCTCACTGTTGAGCAACAGGTTTTGATGCTGGCTATGTACATCTATCAGTTTCTCGCCCAGTTCCTTCATCTGCGCCAATGAGGCCGGAGTATCGTTTATGAATGCGCGGCTTTTACCTGATGCATATAACTCGCGGCGGATAATACATTCATCCGGATCATATTCCAAATCTCTTTGGGTAAAGAAAGGCTCCATCTGATAGGCGGAGATGTTGAAACGTGCTTCTACAATACATTTATTGGCGCCTTTCTTGATCGCTTTGATATCGGCCCGTTGTCCCAGTAACAAGCCGATAGCGCCTAGAATAATCGATTTACCGGCGCCGGTCTCTCCGGTGATGACAGAGAAGCCGGGGGTGAAACTGATATCCAATGTATCAATCAATGCATAATTCTGTATATAGATAGATTGCAGCATATTCTTGCTCCTTTTTAATAATTTGCTGATTTGTCAATTTGCTAATTTGCTGCGCTGTTGTATTCCGCATGGTAATTAGCGCATTAGCACATTGGTAACGTGGCAAATTAAGAAATTATTTATTATTTACCAGTCTGTCAATAATATCCCTTGCTACTTCCTGTTTGCTTTTCAGCGGATAAGGAGTTGCTCCCTGACGGTCTATAATCGTTATTTTGTTGGTGTCACAACGAAACCCGGCTCCTTGGTCGTTCAATGAGTTCAGTACAATGAAATCAAGGTTCTTACGTTCCAGTTTTCTTTGTGCATTTTTTTGTTTCATCATTTGTTTCCAAGGCAAATCCCACTAATGTCTGTCCGTCTTTTTTCCGGTTTCCCAGTGCGGCGGCAATGTCTTGTGTGGGTTTCAGTTGCAGTGTTAAATTATCTTTCTCTCTTTTGATTTTATGACCGGCTACGGTTTCCGGGGTAAAGTCGGCCACTGCCGCACACAGGATGCCGGCCGAAGCTGTAGGAAACTCGCGGATGGCGGCTTCGTACATTTCTCCGGCACTTTCCACATCTATGCGGCGGATGTTAGGGTGATGGGCCTGAATCGTTACCGGTCCGCTGATTAGCGATACTTCCGCTCCACGTGAAGCGCATTCCTCGGCAAGTGCGAATCCCATTTTTCCTGAAGAATAATTGCCGATAAAGCGTACCGGATCTATTTTCTCGTAGGTTGGACCGGCGGTAATGACTACTTTCTTTCCGGCCATGTCTTGTTGTTTGGCAAAGAAAGCTTCCAGAATTTCCACTATTTTTTCCGGTTCTTCCATTCTGCCTTTTCCTACCAGATGGCTTGCCAGTTCCCCTTCTGCCGGTTCTATAATATGATTTCCGTAAGAACGGAGCGTGTCCAGATTCTTCCGGGTGGAAGGGTGTGCGAACATATCCAGATCCATTGCCGGAGCTACGAATACGGGAGCTTTCATTGACAGATAAGTCGTGATCAGCATATTGTCCGCTATTCCGTTGGCCATTTTACCAATAGTGGATGCGGTAGCCGGAGCGATAATCATGGCATCCGCCCATAGTCCCAAATCAACGTGGCTGTTCCATGTCCCGTCACGCTGGGCAAAAAACTCGCTGATAACAGGTTTGCTTGTTAATGCAGACAAAGTGATAGGTGTGATGAATTCTTTGCCTGCGGGGGTAATCACGACTTGTACTTCCGCTCCCTTCTTAATAAGTCCGCGAATGAGTATAGCCGCTTTATAGGCGGCTATACTTCCGGTTATACCTAGTACGATTTTTTTTCCTTTCATACTCATTTCATCATTCCCGATTCACGTAGTCTGATTTTTGTCAGTACGTTTTTCGTGTTCAGCGTAAAGTCACCGTTCAGTATCCAGCTGTAGTAGCCCGGATCTTTTTGTAATACTTCGCTGACCGACATTCCTTTGTATTTCCCAAAATTAAAGACTTCCACGCCTTTGTCATCATAAACAATGCGTCCGGCGAAATCTACGTTCTTGTTGAAACTTGAATATTCGGCTAGAAATGCCATATCGTTTTGCAATTCTTCCGGATAGCGGTCCAATTGGGATTTCAGTACTTCGTATGTGGCACGTGTGTCGGCTTCGGCTGTATGGGCATCTTCCAGATTCTTTCCGCAATAGAATTTATAGGCGGCAGACAGGGTGCGCTGTTCCAGTTTGTGATAAATCACCTGCACGTCAATGAATTTTCGTTTCATCATGTCAATGTCTACTCCTGCGCGCAGGAACTCCTCGGCCAAAACCGGAATGTCAAAACGATTGGAATTGAAACCGGCAAGGTCACATCCCTCAATGTCCCGGGCTATCTCTTTTGCCACTTCCTTGAAAGTAGGGCAGTCCGCCACATCTGCGTCATAAATACCGTGGATGGCAGAAGATTGTTCGGGAATATGCATTTCCGGATTGATACGCATGGTCTTCGTTTCTTCGTTGCCGTTTGGGTACACCTTCAGATAGCATATTTCCACTATTCTGTCTGTGTTTATATTTGTTCCCGTTGTTTCCAAATCGAAAAAACAATAGGATTCTTCAAGTTCAATTTCATTTTCAGCTTGTATTATATATTGTTTTTCCGCCACATGGTGGCGTGTCGTTTTTAGTCGTTCAGCATCATAGGCATCAGCAGCATCAGCAGGTCTTCTTTTTCTTCCTGTTCTACAGGAACAATAACACCCGCACGTGAAGGATCAGCCAGTTCGAAAAGTATTTCCTGTGCCGAGATATTGTTTAAAATATCGATCAGGAATGTTGATTTAAAGCCGATGCTCATGGGGCTTCCTGTATATTGGCAAGTCAGTGTTTCTTCTGCTGAGGTGGAGAAATCTATGTCTTGTGCGGAGATCTGGATCTGATTTTCACTGAGGCGGAGTTTTATCAAACTGCTTGCTTGTGATGAGAATACAGATACACGGCGGAGCGCACTGATCAGCATCATGCGGTCAATGGTGGCCTTGTGCGGATTATCCTGCGGAATTACTGAATTATAATTGGGATAGCGTCCTTCGATAAGACGGCATATCATGCTGTAGTTTTCTAATGTAACGTAGCGTTACGGTCGTCAAAATCAATTTGCACATCTCCTTGTTCTTTCGGCAACAGGTTCTTCAGCAGGGTTGCCGGTTTCTTGGGCAGAATGAAAGCGGCTTTTTCATCGCCGTGTGCCACAAATGTTTTATTGCGTACTAATTTGTGCCCGTCTGAGGCTACGAAAGTGATGTCTTCGGTAGTGATATCAAAATAAATACCATTCATTACCGGACGTAACTCGTCATCGGCAGTAGCGAACAAAGAACGGTTGATACCTGCCAGCATCACCGGAGCGCCCATTGTTACGTGTACCGCATTTGCGCCTAATGCGGGAGCCTGCGGATATTCGTCGGCATTTTGTCCCATCAGGCTGTATTTACCATTCTGATATTGTACGGTGATTTCCAGATTCTCTGTATTTACCAGGAAAGTCAGTGGTTGTTCGGGTATTTCTTTCAGGGCTTCGAGTATGGTTTTTGAAGAAACGGCAAAGCGTCCGTCACCGTCACTTTTCATTTACTTCCAAAGAAGTGGACAGGGTCGTTTTCGCTGTCAGAGGCAGTGACGCGACAACGTTCCGTCAGTCAGTTCCATTAAGAAACAATCAAGAATAGGTAACGAATTTTTGGAGTTGATTACTCGGCTAATAGCTTGTAAATGACTGAATAATCCAGTACTTGAAACGATGAACTTCATAGTTTTATATTATTATATTTATATTCTATATCTCTACATTCATTTAACTGCCAAAGTTACGAAAAGATTATGGTTCAAGCGCAAAAAATGGCGAAAAAAATTAGTTTACTCGCAAGGAAAAGTGTACTTTCGTGGCGAATTTAAATAACGTAATATGGAATTAGCAGGAAAAGTAATAGCAGTCCTCGAACCGAGAGGAGGAGTTTCAAAGACAGGAAATGAATGGAAAGTACAAGAATACGTAATTGAAACGCATGATCAATATCCTAAAAAAATGTGTTTTGACGTATTTGGAGCAGATAAGATAGCGCAATTTAATATTCAGGCAGGTGAAGAGTTGAATGTGTTTTTTGATGTGGATGCCCGCGAGTGGAATGGGCGTTGGTTCAACAGTATCCGTGCGTGGAAAGTAGAGCGTGTGGGTGCCCAGGGGCCTGTTGCGCCGGATGCTCCGTTTCCTCCCATGAATGCTGCTCCCGCTGCGCCGGTAGACTTTGCCGCGACAGACGAGAAGGATGATTTGCTTTCTAGAGAATAGGAGATTCTCATAAACATAAATAAGCCGGTAGGGTCCGTGAAAGGGAGATATTCAGTAAATGTCCCTGTAAAATACAATGGCATATGAAGATGATAGAGTATAATCACTTCATATGCCATTTTTATTGTCATTTTTCTCTATATTCTAATATACTCTTATCGGGCAAGCTATGAAGTTCCGGAAGAAGTTTGATGACCTCTTCTGATTCTTTCAGTAAACTCATATCATGCTGCTTTCACCGTTCTGTTCCTGATCTTTTCAATCATCAGTATGGCATTTGCCGTATGTATCCGAAGAAAATCCACAGGATTTCCGTCTTCCTGTTCCGTGCCTTTATCCTTGCGAGCAAGTAATGTTGCTTTTGAGTACCGAAGCTCCCTTCAACCGGGTGGCCCTTTCTTTTGAGAGTTCACTTCTAAGCACCTTCCTCAAAGGCTCATTTTTTGCCGCTCTTCCCTTGCGCACAAAGGATGTGGATATTCCATATTTTGTACAGAACTTCCTGTTGGCATTATTGGCGTATATGGAATCGGTAGCCACACACCTTACCCTTACATTCATCAACTTCTGATGTATACGGATACAATCTTTTAGACGTATGCCCTCATTGAATGCCTTGAAAGAGATGTCTCAATAAACGAGATTCCGTCTATCTGTATATTATTAACCTTTGCACCGAACTCGACAGATTTTGTCTCCTTGCCCTTACGATAGGGCGTACGTAATAACGGTCAATACAGACAATACGGTCACTGATTTTCCTACCTTCAAAGAGTTCCTTTTCCTGTACAAGAACCTTTCTGATTATGGAAAGCCGTTTCTGATAATCCTGTGTATATGTGAGTGAAGAGCCGTATTCTCTGTGAATGTCATCCCGTTGTATGATGAGTTTTTCCAGGAGTCTAATCATGCGACATTTCAGCATCCTTGTCCTTGAGACCTTCCTCTTTCTTTTCTTGCAATAGGACAGATAGGATACCGCAATATCCGTATATTTGTTACGGGGACGTCTTATACCAAGATCTCTACAATGCTGGCAGATATGCCGATAGAGCCATTCGATCCTTTCCCAAAGGAGCTTCATGTCCGTAGGAAAACGCATATGACTTTCATAACATGTGATATCGGTCATACACACGTGAAGATTCTCAAGATAAGGCTTCCAGTGTGAGGCAAGGATTCCCTGAAGGAAGTCAATGTCAAGACGGGATGCAATCTCATTACGGACAGCACTGATTATCTTGTAGTTCGTTATAGGGCAGGACGGGGCTATCATGATACCACAGAACAACTGATAGTGTATGTTTCCGTTAAGATGTTCTACCAGTAACCTATCAGAGAATCCGGTGTAAGCTAAGCCTTCAGTACCATAAGGGCTATCTTTGCGGAAGGACTGAAACTGTTCCTCCACCCCAAGTGAGATTGTGAAAGGCCTATCTCTTTAGCTATGCTCTCAAACGGAAACACCGAATGAAGGCTGCCAAGTTTACTCTCATGAAAACTCTTACGATATTTTTCCAGAATATCGAATTCTGTAAAACCCAAAGTAGGATGAATTTCTGAAATCTTTTGTATCTTCGCCATATCTTAATTGGGATATTTCTCCCCCCGTCTTGGCCGTCAAACCGTATTTTTGGGGGAATATTTAAAGATACAAAAAGCAACTAATTCGACAATACTGTAAGTATGAATTAGTTGGCTAATTTTATATGATTTACTGAATATTCCTAATAATTCATATATTAATTATGGTTTTATTTTCTTTCCTTTTTGCGTTTTTAGTGCTTCAATAGCCTATTTTCGACGGAAGAAACATTGTCATTAAGACATAATCTCCTAAATTAGGAACATCTTTAGTATAG
>ENA-OQCX01000406-OQCX01000406.1-human-gut-metagenome-genome-assembly--contig:-NODE-406-length-22115-cov-3.268101_pt1 | contig 22115 bp, 24 predicted proteins | sample MGYA00242762_ERZ504587 | MGnify/ENA primary metagenome ERZ504587 (study PRJEB26092, sample SAMD00036337) | human gut metagenome | host: Homo sapiens | study: EMG produced TPA metagenomics assembly of... | reverse complement strand
CATTTATCTGAAAGGCAACACAGGATTCCGTATGTCCGAGATGGTCTATGTCGGAGAACAGAAGTTAGTCGGAGAAGTCATTGCACTGGATAAAGATATGACAACCGTTCAGGTTTATGAGGAAACAACGGGGCTTCGCCCGGGCGAAGAAGTTATTGCCAGCGGAAGTCCGGTATCCGTAACACTTGCACCCGGTATCCTGAACAACATTTTTGATGGTATCGAACGTCCACTGGAAGATATCGCAGAATCCTCCGGCGGCGCATTTATCACACGCGGTGTCAGTGTCGATTCTCTGGACCGTACAAAGAAATGGAAAACACACATCACTGTAAAGCAGGGAGATTATCTCCATGCAGGTGATATTATCGCAGAAGTTCCTGAAACACATGCGATCACTCATAAATGTATGGTTCCTCCTGAAGTAGAGGGAACTGTTCTTGTGACTGTTGCAGACGGTGAATACACAATTGACGAACCTCTGGTTCGCCTGGAACTGCCTAACGGACAGGAAAAAGAACTGACAATGACTCAGCATTGGCCGATTCGTACTCCAAGACCGACACATCATCGTTTTCCGGCATCCGTCCCGCTTGTTACCGGACAGCGTATCATCGATACCATGTTCCCGATTGCAAAGGGCGGTACCGCTGCCATCCCTGGAGGATTTGGAACCGGAAAGACCATGACACAGCATCAGATTGCCAAATGGGCCGATGCAGATATCATCATCTATATCGGATGCGGTGAGCGTGGAAATGAGATGACTCAGGTTCTGGAAGAGTTCAGCGAACTGACCGATCCTCGTACCGGCAAACCTCTGATGGACCGTACTACACTGATTGCCAATACTTCCAACATGCCTGTTGCTGCCCGTGAAGCCAGCATTTACACCGGACTCACTCTGGCAGAATATTACCGTGACATGGGCTACGATGTAGCGATCATGGCCGACTCCACTTCCCGTTGCTGAGGCTCTTCGAGAGCTTTCCGGACGTCTGGAAGAGATGCCTGCCGAGGAAGTTCCCGGCTTACCTCGCATCTCGTCTGTCTGCGTTCTACGAGCGCGCCGGAATGATGCATAACCTGAACGGAACAGATGGTTCTGTCACGATTATCGGTGCTGTCTCCCCACAAGGTGGTGACTTCTCCGAACCGGTCACACAGAACACCAAGCGTTTCGTCCGCTGCTTCTGGGGATTGGATAAGAGCCTTGCCTATGCAAGACATTTCCCGGCCATCCACTGGCTTACAAGTTACAGTGAGTATCTGAACGACTTAAGTCACTGGTATCAGGACAATGTGTCTCCCAAATTTGTTGACTACCGTAACCGTCTGATGGCACTGTTGAATCAGGAAAGCAGTCTTCTTGAGATCGTAAAACTGATTGGAAGTGATGTACTCCCGGATGACCAGAAACTTGTCCTTGAGATTGCCCGTGTGATTCGTCTTGGTTTCCTGCAGCAAAATGCATTCCACCCGGATGACACCTGCGTTTCTATGGAAAAACAGTTCTTGATGATGGATACGATCCTGTACCTTTACAAACAGGCACGTACCCTTGTCACAATGGGACATCCGATGTCCGTATTAAAATCTGAGAATATTTTCGATCGTGTCATCGCGATCAAATACGATGTTCCGAACGACCGCCCGGAAATGTTTGCACAGTATCACAGAGATATTGACGCTTTCTATCAGCACGTACTTGAGAAAAATGCGTAAGGAGGGACCACTATCATGTCAATTGAATATCTTGGCTTAAGCAGTATCAACGGCCCTCTGATCGTGTTAGAGGGCGTACAGGACGCCTTTTACGATGAGATCGTAGAATTTGTCGTAGACGGCACAGAACGCAAAATAGGACGTATTGTAGAGATTTACGAAGACAAGGCAGTAATCCAGGTCTTCGAAGGTTCTGAAAATATGTCCCTGAAAAATACACATACGAAACTGACCGGACACCCGATGGAGATTGCACTCTCCCCGGATATCCTTGGCCGTACCTTCAACGGTATCGGTCAGCCGATCGATGATCTCGGGCCGCTTGTCTCCACTTTAAAAAGAGATGTAAACGGACTTCCACTCAACCCGGTCCGCAGAGAATATCCAAGAAACTATATCCGTACCGGAATTTCCGCGATCGACGGACTGACAACTCTGATCCGCGGACAGAAGCTTCCGATTTTCTCCGGAAATGGACTTCCGCACGACCAGCTTGCTGCACAGATTGTAAAACAGGCTTCTCTTGGAAGCGATTCTGATGAAAAATTTGCAATCGTATTCGCTGCTATGGGTGTTAAACATGACGTTGCTGATTTCTTCCGTAACACATTTGAAGAAAGCGGTGTTGCCGATCATGTAGCAATGTTTTTGAATCTGGCAAATGACCCGGTTGTAGAACGTCTGATCACGCCAAAGGTTGCACTGACAGCTGCGGAGTATCTGGCATTTGAACAAAATATGCATATCCTCGTTATCCTTACCGATATGACTTCTTTCGCAGAAGCTATGCGTGAGGTTTCTTCCTCAAAAGGAGAAATTCCTAGCCGTAAAGGATTCCCGGGATATCTGTATAGTGAACTGGCAACCATCTACGAGCGTGCCGGTATTGTACAGGGAGTAAACGGATCTGTAACACAGCTTCCGATCTTGACTATGCCAAACGACGATATCACGCATCCGATTCCTGACCTGACGGGATATATCACCGAGGGACAGATTGTACTTGACCGCCCGCTCCATGGGCAGTCAATCTATCCTCCGATCAATATCCTGCCATCCTTTCCCGTCTGATGAAGGACGGTATCGGAGAAGGTTTTACACGTGAAGATCATCAGGATCTTGCCAATCAGTTATTCTCCGCTTATGCAAAAGTTGGAGATGCAAGAAATCTGGCTTCTGTTATCGGTGAAGATGAACTTTCACCACTGGATAAGAAATATCTGGAATTCGGAATCGACTTTGAACAGCACTACATCGGACAGGGTGTTAATGAGAACCGTACGATGGAAGAGACTTTGGATCTGGGATGGAAACTTTTAGGAAAACTCCCTAGAGAAGAACTCGACCGTGTTGATACGAAGATTCTTGATAAATACTATAAACCTGCTGTAGAAGACTAGGAAAAGGAGGGAGCTTCATGGATCCACGTACATTTCCAACAAAGGGTAATCTGATGCTAGCCAAGAACTCTCTTGCACTTGCCCGGCAGGGTTATGATCTGATGGATAAGAAGCGTAACATCCTGATTCGTGAACTGATGGATCTGATTGAAGAAGCACGCACCATACAGGAAGAGATTGATTCAACATTTACTTATGCGTATCAATGTCTGCAGCGTGCTAATATCGAAAACGGTATCAGCATGGTAGAACAGCTTGCCTATACTGTACCGATTGAAAATTCTATCACGATCCAGACGCGAAGTATCATGGGAACCGAGATTCCTCATGTGAAATATATCCCGGACGCAGGTCAGCCGACCTATGCTTTCAGTACCACAAAGGAATCGATTGATATTGCCCGTGAGGCCTTCCGCAAGGTAAAGGACCTTACGATCAAGCTTTCCATGGTAGAAAACGCTGCTTACCGTCTTGCAAGTAATATTAAGAAGACGCAGAAACGAGCAAATGCACTTCAGAATATTACAATTCCAATGTATTCGAATCTGGTCTACTCGATCACCAATGCACTGGAAGAAAAAGAGCGTGAAGAGTTCACGCGTCTGAAAGTGATCAAGAGAATGAAAGAGAAAAAAGCCTCCGGTTAACTTCCGGGGGCTTTTCCTTACTGAAGGAGGAGTGTTATGAGTATCCCTAACTATTCATTATTCTACTGCTGCAATGATCTGATATTCTTTTTCAAAAGTCTCTCCGACCTCTACCTTATTAATTCCAGGCTTCTCAGAGATTTCTTTATCAAATCCAATATTATCGCATCTTCCCATCCATGGTTCCAGGCAGACAAACGGTGCGTCTTTTACGGACCAGATTCCATAGCTTGGGAATCCTTCAGACTTAACTCCCACATACGGAGTTCCGTCTTTATGACAGATCCATGCTTCTTCAATCTGCGTATTATCAAAGATCAACGCATCATTTTCAAAAAGTTCTTCTGTCAACGGATATGTCTCTTCATTCAGTTTCATCTCATGCAGTTCCTCCGGATCAGGAGCCATTTCTTTCATATTGATCAAACAATACTTCAATTCATCTTTTCCAGGGAACTTCAGAATATAATCTGTCTTTCCTTCCTCGTTCTTTGCAAAGCGGAAGGCCGGATGCGCTCCGATTGTGAAATAAATTGTCTCATCAGACGGATTCTTTACTTCCCATTTTACATGGAGTACGTTTTTTTCCAGTGTGTAAGTAATGAAAAGTTCAAAATCAAATGGATAAACTTCCTTCATCTCTTCTGTTGATGTCAGAAGAAAGGTTGATGTTTCTTTGCCTGCATGAATACATTTGAACTCACTGTCTCTTGCAAATCCATGCTGTGATGTCGGATACTGTGTACCGTTGATCTTCACTGTGTTCTTATAGGTTTTTCCCACATTTGGAAATAACACCGGTGAATGACGTTTCCAAAATTGGGGTTCTGCATCCCAGAGAAGATCTGTACCTGTTTTCTTGTTATACAGTTTTGTCAGCTCCGCACCATGCTCTGCAATCTCTACGCTGAGCACATCATTCTCCATTTTAATCATGATTTTCTTCCTCCTTTATTCCCCTTTAATTTTTATCGGACTGTTCTACCTGTACGCAATTATCTACCAGATAGTCCAGTACTTTATCACGAAGGATTGCATCTTTCAGAACATCTTCTCCCACCTGCTCTTTGTAGGTATCCAGATCTGCTCCTGCCTTGTCCGCATACTCCTGCATTCCTTCTTCGTATTCCTTATCAGACGGTTCCAGTTTCTCTTTCTTTGCGATTAGTTTTACAGCCTCTTCAAGCTGCACAGCCTGTTTTGCGGATTCCTCAATTTTTTCGTTAAATTTATCTTCTGTCATATTCAGATAAGTTGTAATGAAATCATTCAGCTCTACTCCGTACATCTGTGCAATCTGTGTATAGTAGTCATTTGCCTGTTTCACCTGCTCGTCTACCGCACCGTCAGGATATTTATTTACCTCTATCTGATCCAGTAAAGCAGTCTGTACTTCTTGTTTCAACTGTGAATTACCTGAATCGTCCTGCTGCTCCTGAAGAGAATTTTTCACCTCTTCCTTGTATTCATCAACCGTCTTGCTGCTTTCACTATTATTCACAACCCACTCGTCTGTAAGCTCCGGTGCTACTTTCTGATAAATCTTATTCAATACAATGTGAAAATTCGCCGGTTTTCCCGCAAGATCCGCACTCGGATATCCCTCCGGAAACTGTACAGTGATATCAAATTCTTCACCTGTATTATGTCCCACGATCTGATCTTCAAATCCCTGGTAATCTCCGGATGCTCCGATAAATGAACCTGATCCAAGCTCTAGATCATATCCTGTAGCTGAACCACCGTCAAATGCAGTTCCATCCATCGTGCCTGTATAATCAATATTTACCCAGTCTCCACTCTGTGCCGCGCGGTCTGTTACATCCTGTTCTGTCGCAGCAGCTTCCAGTCTGGACTGTACCTCCTGCTCTACAGAATCATCGGACACCTCGTTTTTGGCAACCTCTGTTACTTCAAGTCCTTTATATTTGTTCACTGTCACATAATCATTAGACAACTTACCACTTCCGCATCCTACTAAAGATGCTGTCATCAGAACCGCTGTAAGAACCGCAATCACTCTTTTTTTTCATTTTCCTGTTTCTCCTCTTTTATAATCTTCTTTTTTATTTTTTGTCTTATCCACTATAAAAGTGGTGACAGTAATCTGGAAAACTGTTCCTTGAACCGGATCAGTAAATTCCTCTCCTCATATATCTTTCGTGTCACTTGCGTACTCATTGTCATATCATTCTCAAAAGCTCTTTCCAGCCTCTGCACTGTACGCTCACTATAGATTGTTGCATTCACTTCAAAATTCAGGCCAAAACTTCGGATGTCCATATTCGCTGTACCTACACAGGCAACCATGCCATCTACTGATAATGTCTTTGCGTGAAGGAATCCATTATTATAGACATAACATTTTGCACCTGCTGCAACCATCTCTCCAATGTAGGAATATGTTGCCCAGTAAACGAATGGATGATCTGGTTTGCATGGGATCATAATTCTGACATCTACCCCGGATCTGCTTGCAATCTTCAACGCATCCAGAATGGACGCATCCGGTATGAAATACGGTGTCTGTATATAGACATGATTTCTTGCACTGTGGATCAGATGAAGATAATTGTCATGGATTGTCTTCGTCTGTGAGTCCGGTCCACTTGAGATAATCTGTACCGGATCAAATCCATGCCTGTCATACTGCGGAATCTCAAACAAATGATCTTCCAAAAACAAGTTCTCATGAGCCGCATAATTCCAATCCAGGACAAACCTCACTGCAAGAGATGTTACCGCTGCACCTTCAATACACAAATGTGTATCTCTCCAATAACCAAACTTTTCGTCTTTTCCAATATATTCCCTGCCTACATTGAAACCACCAACAAAGCCAACCTTTCCATCAATCACGACAATCTTTCTGTGATTTCGATAATTCACACGCATCTGAAGCTGTCCCAGAATCGCCGGGAAGAATTCTGCGACCCGAATTCCTTCGCATTTCAGCCTGTCCCAATCTCTTTTGTGCATGGTACGACATCCCATACTGTCAAACAAAACTCTGACTTCTACACCTTCATGTGCTTTCTCGATCAATACCTTCTCTATATCCTGCCACACTTCATCGTTCCTGATAATATAATACTGTACATGGATATATTTCTTCGCACGTTTCATTTCCTCGATCAGTGCATGAAACTTCTCTTTACCATCTGTATAAATACGGATATCATTATTATCTGTCAGAACTGCCTGTCCGGCCTCCAGATTATACAGCACAAGATCCCGGAACCGGTTAAGTGCCGGACTCGTCATCTTCAGCTGCCTGTGATAAATGGTTTCCTCCTGCCTTCGCACAGCGTATTTCAGCTCACCTTCAATCTCCTTTGCCTTAAACATCTTATTCTTGTGATAATCCTGCCCTATGATCAGATATAGAATAAATCCGACAATCGGAATAAAATAAAGCAAAAGCAGCCAGGTCCATACTGCCTGCGGTGATCTTCTTTCAAAGAATACAATAATCAGAGATAAAAGAATATTAATGATAACGATATTCTTCATAATAAAATGAAAAACCATCACCACTGTGTTCCATATTGTCTCTGCCATTCAACTCTCCCTTTCTCTTAATCAACGTGAAAATATTATTGCTCACTATACCCCGTCACATTCTTCGGACAGCGCGTTACTGTTCTATCTTTCTGCAAACAATAATAAACCACCATAATACATAGTATACTCTGTTTACGTCTTAAAAGTAACCCCAAATTGTAAAATTGTCCCCTGTCTGCTTGCACTTTGTAATAAAGAATGTTACAATATTAAATGCGAATTAAGCGGAAAATAGTAAATAGGAGGGTTTTATCGTGAGTACACCTATGATAATCATGCTCATCGTCCTCGTAGTTCTCATCGGGGTTTGCGTAGCACTCTATTTCTTCGGAAAGAAAGCGCAGAAGAAGCAGGCTGAACAGCAGCAGCAGATGGACGCAGTTGCGCAGACCATCAGCATGCTCATTATTGATAAAAAGAAGATGAAGCTAAAAGATGCAGGACTCCCGGCCGTTGTTCTTGAGAATACACCAAAGTATTTAAGACGTTCTAAAGTACCGGTTGTAAAAGCAAAGGTTGGACCAAAGGTTATGACTCTGATGTGTGATGCAAAGGTTTTCGAAGTTCTACCAGTGAAGAAAGAAGCGAAAGTCGTTGTAAGTGGTATCTATATCACAGGCATCAAGAGCGTCCGCGGTGGTCTTGATATTCCAGAGAAAAAGAAGAAAAAAGATTTTTCTCAAAGAAAGAAAAATAAGAAACATTAAAATAAGTTCAGTCAAACAATTCGACTGAACTTATTTTTTTAATTCTTTTTCTTTTGTTCTTTTCTCACTGCCTCGTATTTCTTCAATTCTCTCAACGCCTGACCGCCCATCAGATACAGAATCACTGTATTGAAGATCGTCATCAGTCCGATTCCGACATCGCCAAGATCCCATACAAATGTATACGCTGCGATTCCTCCGATGAATAACATCACAAGTGCAAGCACTTTATATGCTGTCTGGGATGCCCAGTTATCACCGAACAGATACGCCACATTACTTCTTGCATAAAACAGAATTCCAAGAAATGTAGAAAAGCTGAACAGGAACAGCATCACTGCGATAAAGATCACCCCTGCTTCTCCAAGATGATATCTCATCGCTGTCTGAAGCAGTTCCATTCCTGCAAGTCCCTCAATCTGATCCTGCGGAACAAGCAACATGATCATAGCTGTACAGCTACAGATCACAATTGTGTCGATAAATACGCCCAATGCCTGAACAAGTCCTGCCTTTACCGGGAGATCACACTCTGCCGCAGCTGCTGCACATGGAGCGGATCCTGAACCGGCTTCATTTGAGAACAATCCTCTCTTCACTCCATTCATCAAAACGGCTCCAAAACCACCTGCTGCCACCTGGCGGATTCCAAATGCTTCCTCAAAAATACGTGAGAACACACCCGGTATGCTGGACAGATTCGTAAGGATCAAAAATACTGTGATCAGGAAATAACACACTGCCATGATCGGAACCATAACATCCAAAACCTTTACTGTTGCATTCTTTCGAAGCACGATCGCTGCTGCCAGAACCACCAAAATCACAGTTGTATAAAGCGGTGGGATAGAAAATGCATTTCAAACGAAGACGTCACTGAATTACTGATCACCTGGCTAATACCACACCAACAGATTAATCCTGAAATTGCAAACAATACCGCGATCACTGAATATCTCTTTTTCTTTCCCTGATGTTCCTCCATGTAGTGATGGATATAATATGCCGGACCTCCGCGGTATCCTCCATACAACGGATCTTTTTCTTTATGAAGCTGTGCAAGTGTTGCCTCAACAAATGCTGTGGAAGAACCGATCAGTGCCGTGATCCACATCCAGAACACTGCTCCAGCTCCACCGGCTGAAATAGCTGCAACAACACCTACCAGATTCCCCATTCCCACACGGGTTGCTGTTGATACAATCAGTGTCTGAAAATTAGACAACCCATCCTCTTTCCCTTTTTTACTATTCAACGATCTTACCATCTCCGGGAAAAGACGGATTGGAAGAAATCTTGTACGGATTGTGAAATAAATTCCTGTTGGAATCAACAGAATAATCAGAAGTGATATTCCCACACTTCCGCCGCCTGGAAGCGGTATCTGAAACAGATCGCCCCATAAAAACGAATATACTTTCTCGATCAGTGTTATTACCATCATCTTATCCTCTCATTCTTATCTTTTTCATTTTTCCGCCTGCTTATCCAAAAATGCCTCGGCGTTCTTGTATCTTAACTAAGCACTGAAAACTTTCCACTGTCCTTGGAAACAATATTCATCCGTATCTTACAGTCTGCCATCGGTTCATGATTTACGTCCAGTTCATAATCAATCTGGACCGCTATCTTATCTTCTTCAAAATCAACCTGAAGGTGTCTCGTATTCACTCCGATCAGCATCTGTCCATAAGGCGTCTTATAAAATGTCTGATTCTTTTTATTTTTCTCAAAGATCATATGAGAGTTTGAAAGACCGCTTTTCACGATCTCTACACATTCATCTCCGTTAATCTTAATTCTGTTCTTGATCACTCCGGAAGTTCCTTCTACAACTTCCTCGTAGACAATATAATGTTTTCCGTTCTTCAAATAATATGTTGCTGGTGTCACAACTTCGATTGCTTCGTTCTCATCATCTTCTACCTCCGGAGTGACCGCCACAATCTCCTCATGCATTCCGGAAATACTTACCAATACATCTTTTGTCATAAATGAATTCTCCATAGAAAAGAATCAGGAAAATTTCGTTCCGTCAGTCTTTCCGCAACCAACGTACAAGCACGAAATAACTTTCCTGATTCAAAATTACTAATTAATACTCTTCAATATTTACTACATTCGTTGTCGGAACATCAAATGGCATCACTGTATTCGCAAACTTCCTGAACTTCTCAGCTGCATCACTGACATAGAAAGAATACTCGCTATGATGTTCTGTCGTTTCATCATTTGCCATCTCTTTCTCTTCCAACAATCGTTTCAGATCCATCGCTGTCTCATACGCAGGATTCACAATCTGAATCTTATCCCCCATATATTCTCTGATCTTAGATCTGAGAAGCGGATAATGCGTACATCCAAGGATCATCGCATCAATATCTGTATTGCGCATGGATTCGAGATAATACTCAATAATCTCTCTTGTCACAATATGTTCTTTGAATCCCTCTTCCACTAACGGTACGAAAAGAGGACAGGCTTTCTCGATCACTTCAATCTTAGGATTCATTCCCTGAATCACTTTCGTATACATTCCACTCTGAACCGTTGCTTCAGTACCTACCACACCGACTTTTCCATTCGTTGTAGCTTCTACCGCTGCTCTCGCTCCCGGAATGACTACTCCAATGATCGGAAGTCAAACTCATCCTTCACTGCATCCAATGCAAGCGCACTCGCCGTATTACATGCGATCACAATTGCTTTCACCTGTTTCGTCCTCAGGAAACGGATAATCTGTTCTGAAAAACGAATGATCGTGTTTTGTGATTTACTACCGTATGGAACACGCGCGTATCCCCAAAATAAACAATGTTCTCATACGGCAATTGTCTTGATATCTCTCTCGCTACCGTCAGTCCTCCGACTCCTGAATCAAACACCCCGATCGGTGCCATCTTTTTATTCTTCATGTCCGTCAAAGTTCTCCCCTTAATCTATCCTTATCAGTTATTTTTATCTTATCGCAGATACACAATTCAGCATGTAACCTTCTTACAAAGGCTGCATGGCTGAATGTTATATTTCATTACCAGTCATCTGGTAACCATTGCTATTCTATTATAATAACTCAAAGTGATATTTGCAATGCTATTTCACATTTTTACAGAGCAAGAGTCTTCGCTACATCATACTGATATGCCGGAATTGTCTTCTTCATAGCAAGTGCTTCTTCAATGTCAAAATCAATAAACTGTCCGTTCTTGTATCCTACGACACGGTTTGTCTTTCCCTGGCAAAGAAGGTCGACTGCCATAGCTCCCATTGTAGAAGCATATACTCTGTCCTTACATGTCGGGCTTCCACCACGCTGCATGTGTCCAAGAATTGTTGCTCTTGTCTCAATTCCTGTAGCATCCTCGATTCTCTTTGCCATATTGATAGAATCTCCAACACCCTCTGCATTGATGATGATGTAGTTCTTCTTACCACGCTTCTTATTCTCAAGAATATCTTTGATCAGTGCTTTCTCATCATAGTCCTTTTCCTCTGGCATGAGAATCTTCTCTGCTCCATTGGCGATACCACACCACAGTGCAAGATATCCTGCATCACGTCCCATAACCTCGATCACACTGCATCTTTCATGAGATGTAGATGTATCACGAACCTTATCGATTGCTTCCATTGCTGTATTAACAGCTGTATCAAATCCGATTGTGTAGTCTGTACATGCGATATCAAGGTCGATTGTTCCTGGAATACCAATTGTATTTACACCAAGGTTTGCCAGTTTCTGAGCTCCTGCGAAAGAACCGTCTCCACCGATTACTACCAGTCCGTCGATTCCGTACTTCTTACAGATCGCAGCTGCCTTCTGCTGACCTTCTTCTGTACGCATTGTCTTACAACGAGCTGTCTGGAGAACTGTACCACCACGCTCAATGATATCAGACACGTCACGTGCTGACATATCAATGATCTCTTCCTTCAGAAGTCCATGATAACCTCTGCGGATTCCGCGAACCTTAAGTCCTTTTGCAAGTGCACGTCTTACTACCGCACGGATTGCTGCGTTCATTCCCGGAGCATCTCCTCCACTTGTCAGAACACCGATTGTACGGATGCTGTCTTCGATTTCATCAAGATATTTTTCTTTGTCGACTGTTTTATTTTCTGCCATGTTTTAGTCCACCCTTTCTCTGAAATGTCTGATTACTGCCAAAACCAATCATTGTCAATTTTTTATCAACTCCGCCAATATTCTACCTTATTTAGAATATGTTTTCAATAGGTTTTTCAACTACTTTTACTCGCTTCTCTCCAAAATGATTCATCAATCTGCTTAAAATTTGTTCATTTATACCGATATTCCTATTTTTCGGCAGTCTTTTCACCACACGTTCCTTTGCACAATAGATTACAACTTCATCATTTCCATCAGAATCCGCCAGATAGCCATAGACGATCTGCTCCTGATCTAAGAACGTTTCTTTATCCGGGAACTGAATCCATAGCTCTTTCTTTGTCTGCTCAAACGGAATGATTTTTTCGCAGATCAGCTTGCTCGGCTTATCATCTTCTTCCGAAACTCTTCCGCGAACAAATACCTTACTGTCTGCTTCTAGATAATCTCTATTCTTCTCATAATCTCGCGGGAACACAACAACCTCCACTGTTCCCAAAAGGTCTTCTATCGTGATAAAGGCCATCATCTGATTCGTCTTTGTATGCTTTATGGTCTTCTCTGTGATCATTCCACCAATAATTTCTTTCGCTCCATCATGCACTTTTGTGTGACCGGTCTCTTCATCCAGCTGAAAGTCCGCCGTTGTCGCAGAAATGGATTTCTTCCACTTCTCCTCATACGCCTCAAGCGATGTCCACTGACATAGATTCCAAGCACTTCTTTTTCAAATGCGAGAAGTGTTTCTTTGGAGTATTCTCCCACATCAGGCATCCTGATCTGAAATTCTTCTTTCTGATCTTCACTCACCAGATCAAACAATGTCATCTGTCCAACCATAGAGTTCTTTTTTTCTTGAGTAACATGATCTACGATCTGTACATAGATACTCATGAACTGTTTTCTTGTTCCGCCAAGCGTATCCAGTGCCCCTGCCTTGATCAGGTTTTCTATCGTACGTTTATTTAATATGTTCTTTGCTGAAAGACGGGTAATGAAATCTTCCAGGTTCTGGAACAACCCAAGCTCTTCTCTGTCTTCCACGATTGCCTTGATCACCGGTCTTCCGATACTCTTGATCGCAGCAAGTCCATAACGGATATCCCCGCCATCTACAGAGAAATTTGCTTCACCTTTATTAATATCCGGCGGCAGGATCTTAATATTCATCTGACGACATGCATAAATATACTCCGACACCTTTGACGGGTTATCAATAACTGATGTCATAAGTGCTGCCATATATTCTACCGGGAAATAATATTTTAACCATGCAGTCTGATAAGAAACCACTGCATATGCAGCCGCATGAGACTTATTGAACGCATATTTTGCAAAATCGATCATTTCATCATAAATCTTATTTGCAGTCTGTTCATCAATTCCATTCTTTATACATCCCGGTACGCCTGTCTCTTCATCACCATAAATAAAGATCTTCCGTTCTTTCTCCATGACCGCAGCCTTTTTCTTTGACATTGCACGGCGCAGAAGATCGCTTCGTCCCAGTGAATATCCGGCAAGATCTCGTACGATCTGCATAACCTGCTCCTGATAGACAATACATCCATAAGTAGGGGCAAGGATCGGCTCCAGTTGTGGGCAATCATATGTGATAGAAGAACTGTCATTCTTTCCTCGGATATACTGCGGAATGAAATCCATCGGGCCAGGACGATACAGCGAAATTCCGGCAATAACATCTTCCAGGTTATGCGGCTTCAGTTCCTTCATGAACCTTTCATTCCAGCACTCTCAAGCTGGAACACACCATCTGTCTTACCGGTTCCGATATAATCCAGCACCTTTTGATCATTGTAATCTATCTGATTGATATTCAGTTCCGGCTGCTTTCTTCTTGCAAGCAGCACTGCATTCTGTATCACAGTCAATGTACGAAGACCCAGGAAGTCCATTTTCAGAAGTCCAAGTTCCTCAAGTGTCGTCATGATAAACTGCGTTGTGATTGTTCCGTCTGCTGCCCTTGAAAGCGGTACATACTCATCAACAGGCTTCTGACAGATCACAACACCGGCGGCATGCATAGAACAATGTCTCGGTAGTCCTTCCAAACGCTTCGCCATATCGATCAGATTTGTCACCGTCTCATCCGTATCATATAACTTTTTCAGATCCGGATTCATTTTCAGAGCTTTATCAATTGTGATTCCAAGCTCCTGCGGAATCATTTTGGAAATAGAATCCACATAAGCATATGGCAGATCCATTACACGTCCAACATCACGGATCACACCTCGTGCTGCCAGGGTACCGAATGTAACGATCTGAGCCACACAGTCTTTTCCATATTTTCTTGTAACGTAATCAATAACCTCCTGACGTCTCTCATAACAGAAGTCAACGTCGATATCGGGCATAGACACACGTTCCGGATTTAGAAAACGTTCAAACAGCAACTGGTAACGGATCGGATCGATCGTAGTGATCTCAAGACAATACGATACAATACTTCCCGCAGCCGAACCACGTCCCGGTCCTACTGAAATCCCATGATCTTTTGCGTATTTAATAAAATCCCACACGATCAGGAAATAGTCTACATAGCCCATCTGATGGATTGTTTCCAATTCATAAGACAAACGATCTTTCAATTCTTCCGAAGGATCACCGTAACGCTTTTCCAATCCCTCATAGCAAAGCTTCTGCAGATATTCCCAGGAAGTATAACCATCCGGTACATCATATTTCGGAAGTTTTGTTACACCAAATTCAATCTCGACATGACATCGGTCCGCAATCTTCTGTGTATTTTCCAACGCCTGTTTCGCATAAGGGAACAGACGCAGCATCTCTTCTTCTGACTTCACATAATACTGTCCGCCGTCATACCGCATACGATTCTCATCTGAAAGCTTCTTTCCGGTCTGAATACAAAGTAGAATATCATGTGGCTTCGCATCTTCTGCATATGTATAATGAATATCATTCGTAGCAACCAGCTCAATTCCTGTCTCTTCAGACATTTTGAATAGCTGTTGATTGACAAGTCCCTGCTCCGGTATGCCATGATCCTGCAACTCCAGGAAGAAATTCCCTTCGCCGAAAATTTCCTGATACTCTAAGGCTGTCTTCTTCGCCTCTTCATATAATCCCTTCGTCAGGAATCTTGCCACCTCACCTGCCAAGCAGGCACTTAAAGCAATGATACCTTTATGTACTTGCGCAGAAGTTCCTTATCCACTCGCGTTTATAGTAATAACCTTCCACAAATCCCTTCGAAACAATCTTCGTCAGATTCGCATATCCTTCCTCATTTTCTGCCAGAAGTACAAGATGATAATATCTGTCATCTCCTCCTGTAATCTCGCGATCAAAACGAGAATTCGGAGCCACATACACTTCACATCCAAGGATTGGATTGATTCCCTGCTTCTTGGCTTCCCGATAGAAATCGATCACACCATACATAACACCGTGATCTGTAATTGCCGCACTGTTCATCCCAAGTTCTTTGACCCTGGACACGTATTCTTTTATCTTATTCGATCCATCCAGCAGACTAAATTCTGTATGGACATGCAAATGTGCAAAACTCATAGTTCACCTCAATGATCAAATTTTAACTAAGAAAAGGGAAGGCTCTGACTTGATACACAGGTCAGAATCCCTTCCCTTTATTTTACACTCTTTATGGAAATTTTAAAATGTTAAATCTTATTTATTTCCACCATCCATCATAAACTGGATCAGCTTATCTGTATCTTCTTTCTCATAAGCGATAACTTCCAGCTCCGGAATCTCTCCGTTAGAGAAGATATTAGCCATAGATACATACTGGGAAAGTTTAGACTTCAGGTTCAGTCTGTCTCCCTCACCTGTTACTAACTCTACTCTTCCTTTACAGGAATCTACTACCTTAAAGAATCCTTCAACATCTGCAATATTCTGAACTTTCATTCTAAATACCCCTTTCTTTTAACAATTTAATTATAACTTTACTTCTTAAATTCATCTGGGAATGATATTACCTATCATTTTCTCATTCCTAATGTTATTATAACGTATTTAAAGCATATTACAAGTAGGAAGAATCACTATTTTTCTTATTTTCAGCATATAGAATCTCACACTTTTTTCTATTTGAAACAACACTTCCTACAAGTCATAGTCACTTTCTCTAACTCGTAACGGTTCGTTTGCAGATTGCTTTTACAAACTATAAATACCATCCTCTTTGATCACGATTTTCTTCTGTTTTAAGAGTCTTCCAACTGCACGTTTGAACGCAGCTTTACTCATTCCCATCTCTGCTTTGATGCGCTCCGGATCTGCCTTATCTGTAAATGGAAGCTTGCCTCCACAAGTCTCAATACACTCCAGAATCAGTTCTGCATCCTTATCCATCTGCTCCGGAATCTTGCCACGGATACTCAGATCCAGTTTTCCATCCTCTTTGACTGCTGCCACACGTGCTTCAATCTCCTGTCCCGGATACATTCTTCCATACATCTCTCTCTTCGGAATCAATGCAGAATACAGATTATCTACTGCCACGAAAGCTCCCAGATCACGATTCACCTCATAAACTGTTCCGGTTACAACATCATCCTTTTTATATGGAGAGTCTGTCTGCAGAAGGTGATAGATCTTCATTGTCGCACAAAGTCTCTCGCTCTTATCTACATAAAGACTTACCAGACAGCGGTCGCCTTTCTCTACCTTCTCTGTCTGTTCCTTGAATGGAAGGAACAGGTCCTTCTCAAGCCCCCAGTCAAGGAAAGCACCCATTCTGCCTACATCTGCTACTGTCAGGACAGCCAGCTGTCCAAGAGTGATCTTTGGCTCATTCGTTGTTGCGATCATACGATCGGAAGAATCTTTATAGAGGAATACCTCGATCGGATCTCCCAGTTCTATTCCGTCCAGAACCTGTTTCTTTGGAAGAAGGACACGCTCCTCGTCACTTCCAAGATATACTCCAAAATCTACCAGCTTTACTACCGTAAGTACCTGTTTTACTCCTAATCTCATCTTTTCTCCATTCTGCCGCTGGCTTACGCGGCCCATTTTTTAATTCGTATTTATATATGCTTTCATATACCTTAATGTATTTTCTATCCCGTTGTCAATCAAATCTCATCATTTTCAGCTTTGAAAGGTAATTTTATTTTACAGTTTGATGTTTTTATAAGATGCTCACCATCAACATTTTATATGAAAATGCCCTAAGTTATTTTTATCATTCACGACATATAAACAAAATCCCTCCTATCAAGGAATTTCATATCAAGCCAACAAATTATTCAAAACTCCAAGAATTTTATCAAATGTTATATCTTTCGCATAAGAAAACTTCTTTTGATATTTCACCCACATATCATTCAAATTAGCACTAGAAGAAATCTGTTCAATAATTCCTTTTACATCTGCAATCTTTCTAACGAACCACGATGTATTGCTGTAGCTTTCAATGCTTCTTTAAAAATTTCTTTATCATACTCCTGCGTAGTTCCAAGAATATACACATCATAGAAATCTCTCGGTCTAGTTGTGAATACACCACGCTTTAATATTGTTTTCTACTTTTTCTGCCATGACGGTTTCGATATTATATCCCCATAAAGTAATTTTAACATTTTCATCAAAAATACCTCCGAACTCATATTTTACAGCTGCTGGAGTAATAATATCTCCTGTGGAAACATCTATAGATAACGGAGTAACGATTGTATCATAACTTGCATCCAATCTTACACAATATCCACCGTAAACATCATCTTTACGAATCGGTGCCACGGATTTAACTTCAAAAGAAACATCGTCATTCAAATCTACCTTACAAATTGAGCTGAGTGCTGCTGAAATCTGTTCTTCTTTCAAAGGTAGATTTCGTAAAGTAGTGTCCAAATCCATCGTTGAACGAGTATCTAATCCTACAATGGCTGCAATCAACATACCGCCCTTAACAACAAATTTTTCACTATACTCTGATACAGACATTCTCTCCAAAAAGCGTTCAAACATATAGTTCTGCAAAACCACCTGGGCTGCAATATTATTGATTTTTGCATAATTTTTAATTCTTCCCTTTAGGCTCATTGCTTTTGAACTCATAGTAAAACCTCCATATAGCGTTTCAATTCCTTATCGACTCTAAACATAGAGCATATACCGCTAAACGATTCAGATCTTTATCTGGTGAAGCAGCATAATTTTTCACTGCACTAATGACTGTTTCTTCATCTATCCTATGTCGTGATCGCAATATATCACAGATGGTACGTTCTGTATCATAACAACGTACTACGTTTCCCATTGTATTCTTTTTTTCAATCACACCAATTAAATGAAGTTCTGGTTTTATATAATAACATTGACATTCATCTATCAACGAGTTCGGAAGTGATGTATTACTTGGAATTGTTACTGAATGCATAAACGGTGTACGCTCAGATAAACCGTTCAGAAATAATGCCGTATCGTGTGAAAAGACAATTTTATCCGAACGCATCATCAACGTACACATATCATCGTGTACGGAATCAGAAAGAATATATATTCCTTGTCTACTACGCTCAAGAAGTCCTGCTTTGACATATTTTGAAAGAATTGTTCTTGAAAATCCAAGTTCGATTACTTGAGCTGTTGTTATCATATTGTTATTGCTCTTTATTTTCTCTAAAATAATAGGATTCATCTGCATATCAATCGCCTCGATTCAACATTTACATAGAAATAATACATCTTTTCCATTCAAACGTCAACCAATCATAATACCGATCAGCTTTGAAAGGTAAATTTATTTTACAGTTTGATATTTTCTTAACATCTTTTTACTATGAATTGATTTACTTTTCTGAATTATGTATAATTACATCAATGTAAGAGCAATTGAAAAGAGAGGATATCAATATGAGTGCACAAAATCTTACTTTATTGACAGACCTGTATGAGCTTACTATGATGCAGGGATATTTTGAAACACAGGAAAATCAGACTGTTGTATTCGATGTTTTCTTCCGTGATAATCCGAACAAAGGCGGATATTCCGTCATGGCAGGACTGGATCAGGTCATTGACTATATTAAAAATCTGAATTTTTCTTACGAGGATGTTGATTATTTGAGAGGACTCGGACTGTTCAGTGAAGATTTCCTTCATTATCTGAGTGGTTTTCATTTCAGCGGAGACATTTATGCGATTCCAGAAGGAAGCGTCATCTTCCCAAGAGAACCACTTCTGAAAGTCGTAGCTCCGATCATGGAGGCTCAGCTTGTTGAGACAGCAATTCTTACGATTCTGAATCATCAGTGCCTGATCGCTACGAAAGCTTCCCGTGTTGTTTATGCGGCACAAGGAGACGGTATCATGGAATTCGGACTTCGCCGCGCCCAGGGACCGGATGCGGGGCTGTACGGAGCAAGAGCTGCTGTGATCGTGGATGCGTCGGAACTTCCAATGTACTCGCCGGCGAAATGTTTGATGTACCGATTATGGGAACGCATGCACACAGTTGGATCATGACTTTCAAAGATGAATATACTGCATTTAAAGAATATGCAAGATTGTATCCTGATGCATGTACACTGCTTGTCGATACTTATGACACATTGAAATCCGGTGTTCCGAATGCGATCCGTGTTTTTACCGAGATGCGCGATGCAGGCATCAAACCGAAGAGCTACGGTATCCGCCTTGACTCCGGTGATCTCGCTTATCTTTCTAAAAAGGCGCGTAAGATGCTGGATGACGCCGGATTCCAGGATGCTGTCATTGCCGCTTCCAACGACCTGGATGAATTTCTGATCCACGATCTCAAGATGCAGGGCGCTGCAATTTCTTCCTGGGGCGTCGGAACGAACCTTATTACATCAAAAGACTGCCCGTCCTTTGGCGGTGTTTATAAACTGGCTGCTATTCAAAACGCAGATGGAGAATTCCAGCCGAAGATCAAGATTTCTGAGAATATTGAGAAGATCACCAATCCGGGAAATAAAACCATTTATCGTATTTACGATAAAGAAACCGGTATGCTGCGCGCTGATCTCATCTGCTTTGCTGATGAGACATTTAATACAGAGGAAGAGCTTCTTCTCTTTGACCCAAATGCTACATGGAAGAAAACACTTCTTCCGGGTGGAACCTACACAATGCGTGAACTGCTTGTCCCAATCTTCCAGCATGGAGAATGTAAGTATGAGTCCCCATCTGTAAAGGAGATTGCAGAATTCTGCCGTCAGGAAAAAGAGACGCTTTGGGATGAGACAAAACGTCTCTTCAATCCACATAAGGTATATGTGGATCTTTCCCAAAAACTGTACGATACAAAAACCAAGCTGCTGAATGAAGCACATCATTAATTACTGTCACCATATGATGAAATGGAGTTTTAATTATTATGAAATACCAAGTGATTGTACTTGATCTAGACGGTACACTGACCAATTCAAAAAAAGAAATAACGCCCCCTACAAGGGACGCTCTGATTGAAATTCAACAGAATGGAAAAAAAGTAGTCCTCGCCAGCGGTCGCCCGATCAACGGTGTCGCACCTCTGGCAGAGGAATTATATCTAAAAGAATACGGCGGATTCATGCTCTCCTTTAACGGTGCGAGAATCACCCGCTGTTCTGACAATGCAATTATTTATAATAAGGTTATCCCACAGGAAGTCATCCGTCCGATTTACGAGGCGGTAAAAGAATATCCTGGATTGGATCTTATCTCTTATACGGATAAAGTAATCCTCTCCGGTATTAAAAGTAATGAATACACTGAGAAAGAAGCCGCCATCAACAGCATGGATATCTGTCCGGTTGAGGACTTCCCTGCCGCACTTGATTTCCCGGTCAATAAAATGCTTATCCCAGGTGAACCTTCCATCCTGGAAGACCTGATGCCGAAGCTGCAGAAACAATACCACGGGCTGCTCAACATCTACCGTTCTGAGCCATTCTTCTTAGAGATCATGCCTCAGAATATCGATAAAGCACACTCTCTGCAGAAGCTTCTGAACAGTATCGGTCTCACTGCCGATTCCATGATCTGCTGCGGCGACGGCTTCAATGATCTGTCCATGATCGAATATGCCGGTCTTGGTGTAGCAATGGAGAATGCCCAGCCGGTCGTCAAAGAATCTGCTGACTTTATCACAAAGTCGAATGATGAGACGGGATTCTTCACGTTGTAAATCTCTACATGAGAGATTAGGCTTTCTCTCCGGAAGCTGCGCAAGAATCACAGCCGCAAATACAAGGGCACATCCAAAAAGTTCCCTTGGAGACAAAGTTTCTCCAAGAATCACCCAGCCTGCAAGTACTGAAAATACAGACTCAAGACTTAACAGCAGAGATGCAACTGTCGGGTCTGTATTTTTTGTGCAACAATCTGCAAAGTATATCCTACTCCACAAGACATGATTCCTGCATAAGCAATTGGCTTCCATGCCTGCAATATAGAATAAAGTTCCGGGTGCTCAAATAAAATTGTCGGTATCATACATAAGATTCCACAAACAAAAAACTGAATACAGGACATCTTCACTCCGTCTGCTTTTGGTGAAAAATGATCGATCACAAGAATATGGAATGAAAAAGCAACAGAACCCAGTAAAATATAAAAATCTCCTTTTGCAATGGATAGTCCTGATGTCATACACAGAAAATACATTCCGATCACTGCAAGTACCACACCAATCCATACTTAATTCCGGCCTTTTTGCCAACGGCCAGCCCCAGGATTGGAACAATCAGAATATATAATGCCGTGATAAATCCTGCTTTTCCCGCCGTTGTATATTGTATTCCAATCTGTTGCAGGGAACTTCCCAGCATAAGAAAAAATCCACAACAAAACACCACCAATGATAACGTGTTTTCTTATTTTGTACAACTTCTTTTCCTTGTGATACCTCCTTCTTTTTCTTCTTATCCAATACATAAATCACCGGAATCAATACGATTCCACCAAGTATACTTCTGGC
>ENA-OQCX01000405-OQCX01000405.1-human-gut-metagenome-genome-assembly--contig:-NODE-405-length-22117-cov-11.291678_pt1 | contig 22117 bp, 17 predicted proteins | sample MGYA00242762_ERZ504587 | MGnify/ENA primary metagenome ERZ504587 (study PRJEB26092, sample SAMD00036337) | human gut metagenome | host: Homo sapiens | study: EMG produced TPA metagenomics assembly of... | reverse complement strand
CAGAGACACACATTGTATACAGACGTAGTGAGGCAGAGCTTCCTGCACGTAAAGAGGAAGTACATCATGCTAAGGAAGAGGGAGTTATCTTTGATCTCCTTGAGAATCCTACAGAGATTCTTGTTGATGAGAATGGCTGGGTTAAGGGTGTTAAGCTTATCAAGATGGAGCTTGGAGAGCCTGATGCATCAGGACGTAGAAGCCCTGTTGAGATTGCCGGCTCTGAGTATGAGATGGAGTGCGATACAGTGATCATGTCACTTGGTACATCGCCAAATCCACTTATTTCCTCTACAACAATAGGTCTCGATACAAATAAGAGAAAGTGTATTGTAGCAACTGAGGATACAGGTGCAACCTCAAAAGAGGGTGTATTCGCAGGTGGAGATGCCGTAACAGGTGCTGCAACGGTTATTCTTGCCATGGGTGCAGGAAAAGCAGCAGCAAAGGGTATTGACGAGTTCTTATCTGCAAAATAATATAGACATTAAAGCATATTCTATGTTTTACTTTATAAAAAAGCCTCCGGTTGGATTAAATCCTTCCGGAGGCTTTTTGGTTATATGTTATGTTTATATAAAGGCATTTAGCATCATTGTGTAAGGCAATTAATAAGTCTTGTGTTGTCCTCTGGCTTCATTATACAAAATCGTATGAACGCTCCTCGAGTCCGGGAAATGTAGAGCAGTCCCTTATCATCATGCCCTGCCTTATGGCGCGCTCAAATAGCATATGTGCATCCATACCTTCATCAAGTATCTTAAGCAGATAGAAGTTGCTGTAGGATGGATAAAGCTTGAATTTGTGTGATTCTTCAAACAATTGCCTGCATCTGATTTTCTCCGAAAGTATCAAGCTTCTTGTTTTATCTATATATTCTTCATCCAAAAACATGGTTTCGCCTGCAACAACGGCGAGAGAGTTAATCATCCACGGATTTTTGTTTGTGTTTATGTCTGTAAGAATTTGTGAATTTGATGTGATGGCATAGCCCAGACGAAGTCCCGGAGTGGCAAAAAACTTGGATGTGCCGCGTAAAATAATCACATTGTCAAACAATTCAGTCAAAGGTATTGCTGAAAGCTCATCAACATCCGGCACAAACTCTATATATGTCTCGTCTATCATCACATAAGTATTTGTCTCTTTACAGTGGGTTAAAATTGTTTTGAGCTTATCCGGTGTGATAAGACTGCCGGTCGGATTGTTAGGATTACAGATGATGACAAGGTCGGTATCAGCTGTGATTGCAGAGATAAATTCATCCGAATTAATCTTAAAATCATCCTTTTCCTTAAGAAAATAGTATGAGATATCACTGCCGTTTATTCTTAAATCACGCTCGTACTCAGAGTAAGTCGGACCAAGCAGAAGTGTCTTTTTAGGGGCTGTAATCTGAATGAAAAGTGAGATGAGCTCCGTGCATCCGTTTCCGACTGTTATGTGATTGTAATCGCACTTGCAGTAGCTGCCGATAGCCTTTCTGAGAGAAGTATACTCCCTGTCAGGGTATTTTGTGATTGCATCAATGCGCTCAGACAGTGCAGTTTTTAGTTTACCAGATTCACCGAGTGGGTTGACATTTGCTGCAAAGCTCACAATATTTTCTTCCTTTATACCGTATATTTTTTCTATTTTTTCAAGGTCACTGCCGTGAAAATGCTCCTTTTGTTCTATCATTAGCTGTAATTTCCTTTCTATTTGCATTGCAACAGCATTGCAAATCGTATATAATTTACATTATATAATAAGTGTATAAAAAATCAACATTTAACGTAAACGGGGTAACAATTGTGCGAGCACGTATAGGGCAGATAGCTGCCGGCAGATTTAATGGCACGAAACCGATTTTGGCGTTTTCAGAGGAGACAATAGACCTTTCGGTCATTGAGGGAAGAAGCGAAGCGGGAAGCTTTGTAATAGAAAGTACGAATCAGATAAAAATCTGTGGCATAGTTTATTCGACTAATCCTAGGATGGAGTGTCTGAATCCGCACTTCGAGGGCGAGAAAGTCAGGATTCGTTATCAATTTAACAGTAAGGGTCTCACGGAGGGCGATGCCTGCGAGGGCAAATTTGTGATTGTATGCAATCAGATAGAGTACAGTCTTTCTTTTTGTGCAAGAATCACAAGGCTCTATGCGGAAGCATCCACCGGAGCTGTAAAGAGCTTGATGATTTTACAAGGCTTGCGGCATCTAATTGGGATGAGGCTTATCATCTGTTTTATAATCGCAATTTTTTAAACACAATTCCTTATGACAATGTATATGAGAGACTGACCTATGAGGGCTTTGCCTGCGCCAGACCATCCGGTCAGAATATGGAGGAGTTTCTGATTGGACGTAAACAAAAAACAGCTGTTTCCATTAGTGTAGACAAGTCAGAGGATATTTTTATGGCTTCTAAAGAGCCACAGAGTGGATGCTTTACCATAACAAAGGATAACTGGGGATATACCGAGATACGCCTGCGCACGGATTGTGAATTCATAAAGCTGTCTAAGCCTGTTTTAACGCTTGATGATTTTATAGGTAAAACCTATCTGTATGAGTATATCATCGATGCATCTGCAATGCATGCCGGACGTAATTTTGGCCGTATATATATTGATGGTGTATATCAGAGCTTTACAATAGATATCACGGCCGGTGTAAGAGATGATGATGGCAGCATAAGTGATATAGCTGTGACAAAGGACATAAAGGAATGCATGGTCGGAATCATGGAGCTTTATACCAGTTTCAGGCTGAAGCGGATAGTGACCGGAGTATGGGCAAACGAGACTATAAGCATATTAAACCACCTGCATGCACTCATGCCGGATGAGCATATGTATGAGCTGATGAAGGCTCAGGCATTTATTATCAACAGGCAAAGGCAGGAGGCTAAGTGGATTCTTGATGATTTCAAGCACAGTAATCCTGATAAGAAATCTCCAATCTGGGGCTATTATCTGTATCTGATGACGCTGTTAGAGAGAGAGCCTTCATACATTGACAATATGACACACGAAGTGGAGCTGATTTTTTATGAAAATCCTGACTCTGTGCTTTTGTTCTGGGTACTTTTATTTTTGAGGGATCAGTATTTTGATGACACTGCCGGTAAGCTTAAGGATATAAAATACTGGATACTGCGAGGCTGTTCATCTCCGTATTTATACATTGAAGCCTATTATCTCATATCACAGGAGCCTTATCTGATTAAGGAGTTGTCGGTATTTGAGCTTCGCATCCTAAGCTGGGCCGTAAAGAAAAAGGCTCTGACAAAGGAAATTGCCACAGCTATTTTTGAGGCGGTTGATCTGGCAGGCGGGTTCGATAACAGAGTATATGAGCTTCTTACAGCAGCCTATGAGATCTGTCCTGAGGCGGAGTATGTCGGCATCATATGCAGCTACCTGATTAAGGGACACAAAAATGATACCTGTTTTCATAAATGGTTTGAGCTGGGTATCGAGAATAAGCTGCGTCTGACAGGCTTGTATGAGTCGTATCTCATTACGATGGATGACAGGCAGATTTCCCCTGTGCCAAAGATTATCCAGATGTATTTCAGCTTTGATAATAAGCTGCCATACCGAAAGCTTGCAGTGCTTTACAATAATATAATTGCTGCCAAGGAAACAGAGCCTGAGGTCTACCACAAGTACAGGAAAGCTATGGGAAGGTTTGCCATGGACCAGGCACAGCTTAGGCATATTGATGACAATCTGGCTGTTTTATACGAGGATATGCTTGAGTTAGGATTTATCAATGAAGAGCTGTCGGCAGCTTTTTCAGATATTATATATACTTACAAGCTTATTGTATTTGATAAGCGCATAGTGAGAGCTATCATATATCAGAATGAAATGAAGGAGCCTCAGATAGTTCCGGTTACAGACCAGTGTGCTTATTTTGAACTGTTTTCAAACGACTATGTTATACTTTTTGAGGACTCAAGAGGCTATAGATATGTTAAAAGCATCTCATACAGACTGCAGAGGCTGATGGATGCCGAGAAATACCTTGACAGGTGTATAAGCCTCTCGCCTGACAGACCACAGTATATAGTGTCACATTTTAAGCATGTAAGGGATTATTCTGATTTTACAAAGGATGATTTGAAGCTGTTTAAACCTGTATTTTATAGTGAATCCTTTTCTGATTCCTACAAAGCTGTTATGGGATACAGAATTTTAAAATATTGTCAGCTTCACGATTATGAGGATTACGTCAGGCCGTTTTTGCAAAGTATTAATTTTGATACCCTGCAAAAGGATGCAAGAAAATATCTTATTGACATGCTTGTATCAAACCGCCTCTATGAAAAGGCATATGATATGGCCATGGAGTATGGAATAGACATGCTTGCTGCCGCATCGCAGGTGGTTTTGTGTGAGAATGCGCTTAAGGTGCAGCATGTAGATGATGATTTTATGGTGCAGCTTGCCATATCTGCTTTTAAAACAGGCAAATACAGTGACCTGGTGCTTAAATACCTGTGTGAAAATTATACCGGGCCTACAGACGAGCTGATTAATCTGTGGCATGCCGCTGATAAGTTTTCAATATCTTCCATGAAGCTTGATGAGCGTATTCTCGAACAGGGTATTTATACGCAGATTGAGCCTGAAAAGATATCGGATATCTTTATGGAATACTATAAAAGAGCCGGAAATGAAAAGCTGATTTTAGCTTATATATCTCTTGTGGCACATGGATATCTGCATAGTGGCGGGTGCAAGGCTGATTTTATTTTTGATATTATCGAAAAGCGGTTTATTGGAAACAGAACATTAAATGATGCCTGCCAGTTAGCCCTATTGAAGCATTTTGCTGAAAAAAAGGATATCACTCAGGCTGAGCTTGAGATTGAAGATACATTGCTTAAATATTATATATATAACAATATGTATTTTGATTTTTTTGCGAGGCTTGATTACAGACTGCTGGAGAAATATTTCCTCTATGACAAGGCATTTTTACAGTATGAGAGTACTCCGGGGACTCATGTTGTGCTGCATTACAGCCGAGACGAGGATGGCGAAGAGTTTAATTCAGAGGATATGGTTGAGATGTACGACGGCATATACGTAAAGACATTTGTCATATTTTTCGGTGAGCTGATCAGGTATTATATTACTGAGGAGCATGACAACAGCATAGAGGTAAAGGAGAGCAATCGTCTTACATGCAACAATATACCGGGTGATAATGATCACAGCCGCTATAATCTGATTAATGAGATGATAATTTCAGATACACTGTCTGATGAGACAACCTTAAAGAGCAATATAGACGAATATAAAAGGCTGGACGCTGCGACTAAGCAGCTGTTTAAGCTGATTTAAGAGGATTTATAATGGGACATAATGGCAATTCATACTATATAGGCATAGACTTAAATGACAGCTATGCTATGGTTAGTTTTTTTCAACAGAATATGAAAGAGCCGGAGACTGTCAGCACTGTTGCGGGCAGTGAGGAGTTTCAGATTCCTCTTGTACTTGCACGCCGTAAGAGCATTGGCAAATGGTATTATGGAGATGAGGCAAGAAGACTCTCTAAAAGCGGTGAGATGGTGTGTATTGACCAGCTGCTTAAGAGAGCACTGAATAGTGAAAAAATAGTCATTGATGATGATTCATTTATGGCAGAGGAGCTTTTGGCCTTGTTTCTTAAAAAGGTTATGGAACTGCCATCAAGCTTGGTAATCCTTCATCTTTGACAGGCTTGTTATATGTGTTGACAGGCTGACAAAGGAGAACGTGAGCATGTTTTATGGCATGGCGGTCAGGCTTGGCATAAATTCCAGACAGCTTACGGTCATAGACCGAAAGGAGAGCTTTTATTATTTTGCACTGAACCAGGACAAGTCACTGTGGCTTCATGATGTGGTGATGTTTATGCAGGAAAAGGAGAGTATATTTTTTTATTCCCTAAAGAGGAATCTTCGCACAACGCCACAGGTAGTATCTATAGATGAAAGCATAAGCTATACTCTGGATAAAAATGATAAGGACAAAAGCTTTTTGGATATAATAAATGAGAGCTTTAAGAATCAGATTATCTCAACGGTTTTTCTCGTGGGAGATACGTTTGCTGAGGGCTGGATGAAGCAGTCTGTTGCACTTTTGTGCAAGGGCAGACGAGTGTTCATGGGCAATAACCTCTTTACTAAGGGAGCATGCTATGCGGCAGCCACGAGGGATAAGGAAGCAGAATGGCCTTTTGTATATATGGGCGAGAATGAGATGAAGTTCAATCTGAGTCTTAAGGTACATGATAAGGGAGAATTGTCGTTTTATAATCTTATCAGTGCCGGAAGCAACTGGTTTGAATCCAAGGGGCAGTGTGAGGTTATAATTTCAGGCTCTTATGAGGTGGATTTCTGGAAGCAGCTTCCTAAAAGCAGGGAGGCAAAGATTGAGACACTAAGACTTACGGATATGCCGCCCAGGCCGGATAGGGCTACACGCATCAGAATCACGGCGACACCTGTATCTGATGACAGGATTGATATAGAGATTAAGGATTTAGGCTTTGGCGAAATATTTATGAGCTCGGGCAAAGTCTGGCACTATGAGATGACTATGTAGGAGGGCATATGGGAGAATTATTACTGTGTAATGAAGCTATAGCAGCCATGCCCTATTACATAGAGGGTGTGTCTATAAATGTTTACTCGATAGAGGAGCTTAATTATTATATAATCAACAATACATATCTTTTGGATGATGACTTCATGAGTCTTGAGCTGTGCACCTGGATTGAAAACCATGCACATCTGCCAAAGCTTGCCATGCATCTTAGAACCATTATATCCACAAACGGCAGACTGTCCGCTTTTGTGACTGAGCTGCTTGAGTACAGCGGCTACTGCACTAAGGAGGAGCTTAAGAACACACATGATGCACTTAAGGAGCTCGAGGAAAAGAGCGAGTTTGAGTGCTTGAAAATCAGGGCAGACAGATTGATGGAGAAGAAAAAGTACACTGCAGCAATTTTTGAATACAAAAAGCTGCTGTCATGTGAGGATGCAAAGCATACTGAGCGTGTATTGTACGGAAATATATATCACAATCTGGCTACAGCCTATGTGCAGCTGTTTTTATTTGATATAGCAGCGGATTTATATCTTGAGGCTTTCAGGCAAAATGGGGACAGAAAATCACTGTGGTCTTGTCTATATGCCTATAAGCTTGATAATAACGACATAGGATATGCCCGTATTGTCAGGGAATATAGTGTTACAGAGCAGGAAATAAATAATCTGGACAGCGTATTAAAGGGCGTATATGCAGAAGCTTCAGATGGTTGCGATGAGGGCAGATCAAAAGAAATAATTTTGAAATACAAAGAGGATTACAGGGCGCATGTTATTTAAACGCAAAAAAAAGACCGATGATACACAATTACATATTGAGAGTATACCGGATGAGAGCACTAAAGTTCAATGTAGTTGAAATATGTGAACAGATGGTTGATGCCGCCAGAGAGCTCGAGGATAACAGAACAGAGTATGCGCTTGTCACAAATTATCTGACTGACATAGAAAGGATGGAAAATATGTCAGAAACAGATAAAAAGACCATGAATGATGCGGCTGCAAACATATTGACACTCGAAAAGACCAGAAGTGATTTTTTAAAGACCAAAAACCGCATATCAGACAGCCAGTATGCGCAGATGCAGCAGCTGGAGGATGAGATTCCGCGGGCAATAAAGCGTCTTGAAAAAAACGAAAGCAGTCTGGATGTAATAAATAAAGACTTAAGGTATCTCGAGGGAGAAAAAGTGCAGTTCGATATAGATGGTGAATATGCCAAAAGCAGACAGCGGGCATTTAGGGTGTACGCAGTGCTTTTAGTAATATTTTTTGCTGTGGTGGTAGCTGTATGCACGCTGATGCAGATTGTATATGGAGCCGATACCACTATCTTTATGCTTATCGGGGCACTTCTTTCAGCGGTTGCAGGCTCATTTGTTCTTTTGACATATCAAAGCTATTCAGATGAAGTAAAAAGCGCTGCAGCATCCAAAAATAAAGCAGTAGCTCTTGAAAACAGAGTAAAGATCAAGTATGTAAGTATAAAAAATGCTGTTGACTACACATACGAGAAGTATCATGTGAAGAATTCAAAGGAATTTGTATACAACTATGAGCAGTATCTTCTCGCTGTAAAAGACAAGGAGCGCTTCAGAAGGACAAACGAGGATCTGGAATACAACAGCAAAAAGCTTGTTTCGGTGCTTAGTAAAAATGACTTCTACGATGCCAGAGTATGGCTCAACTACACAAACGCTATCGTGGATCATAAGGAGATGGTTGAGCAGAAGCATGAACTTATAGTCAGGAGACAAAAATTAAGGGGCAGGATGTCCTGCAATGTGGAGACTATAACCAGGCTAAGGCGCGAGATTTTATCACACAGGAGCGAGCTTGGTGACAGAATCCACGAGGTAAACAGAATTTTAAATAAAATCGCAGAGCTTGATATGGAAGTTCAATCTGAGGATTGATAAAATTTCCATATTGTTATATAATTTCAAATTGAAAAATGACTAAAAAATATTAATATAGAGGAGCACATTTTAAAATGAGTAAGATTAGAACAAGATTTGCACCAAGCCCGACAGGAAGAATGCATGTAGGAAATTTAAGAACAGCACTGTATGCTTATCTGATTGCAAAGCATGAGGGCGGTGATTTCATTCTCCGTATAGAGGATACAGATCAGGTACGCCAGGTGGAGGGTGCTGTTGATATTATAAACAGGACACTCGAAGAGACAGGACTTGTCCATGATGAGGGACCTGACAAGGATGGCGGATGCGGTCCATACGTGCAGAGTGAGCGTGTGGCACAGGGTATCTACATGAAGTATGCAAAGGAACTTATTGACAAGGGAGAGGCATATTACTGCTTCTGTGACAAGGAGCGTCTTGACAGTCTTAAAACAACTGTTGCAGGAAAGGAAATCTCTATATATGACAAGCACTGCTTACACCTGTCAAAGGAGGAGATTGAGGCAAATCTCGCGGCCGGCAAGCCATATGTCATCAGACAGAACAACCCTACAGAGGGCACAACCACATTTGAGGATGAGATTTACGGAGATATCACAGTAGATAATGCAGAGCTTGATGATATGATTCTTATCAAATCTGACGGATATCCTACATACAATTTCGCAAACGTAGTAGATGATCACCTGATGGGCATCACACATGTAGTCAGAGGAAACGAGTATCTTTCATCATCCCCTAAGTATAACAGACTTTATGAGGCATTTGGATGGGATGTACCTGTATATGTACACTGTCCGCTTATCACAGATGAGGAGCATCATAAGCTTTCAAAGAGATGCGGTCACTCATCCTTTGAAGATTTACTGGATCAGGGATTCCTTACAGAGGCTATTGTAAACTTTGTAGCGCTTCTTGGCTGGAGTCCTTCAGACAATCAGGAGATTATGTCACTTCCTGAGCTTGTTGAGAAGTTTGATTATCATCATATGAGCAAATCACCTGCTGTATTTGACTTCACAAAGCTTAAATGGATGAACGGAGAGTATATAAAGAAGCTTGATTTTGACAAATTCTATGAGATGGCACTGCCATACATTAAGGAGGTTGTCACAAAGGATTATGACCTTAAGAAGATAGCAAGAATGGTTCAGACACGTATTGAGATATTCCCTGATATCAAGGAACATATTGATTTCTTTGAAGAGCTTCCGGATTATGATATTGCAATGTATACTCACAAGAAGATGAAGACAAACCAGGAGAATTCACTTGAGTTGTTAAACGATGTAGTTCCTATTCTTGAAAGCTGTGATGATTTCTCAAATGATGCACTTTTTGAGACTCTTAAGGCATATGCTACAGAAAAGGGCTATAAGATAGGCTATGTTATGTGGCCAATCCGTACAGCTGTTTCAGGAAAACAGATGACACCGGGCGGAGCTACAGAGCTTATGGAGGTGTTTGGCAAAGAGGAGTCTATAGCCAGAATTAAGAAAGGCATAGAAAAGCTTTCTAATAACTAATCTATTAACAAAGGGTATTTTATGAATTTTAACAAAGCCCAGCTTGGCGCCATCGAACACAAGGATGGCGCTATGCTTGTTTTAGCAGGACCGGGTTCCGGTAAGACCGCAGTTATCACACACAGGACTAAAAACTTAATAACAAAGCATCATGTGAAGCCTTCTGAAATTTTAGTTATCACCTTTACCAAGGCTGCTGCAAATGAGATGAAGGAGCGTTTTAATTCACTGATGAAAGACGAGAGGGTGAACGTATCTTTTGGTACTTTTCATGCTGTCTTTTTTATGATACTCAAATATGCATATCGCTTTACAAGTGCCAATATTGCTGATGAGTCTGTGAGATACGGCTTTATCAGGGAAATTTTATCCTACTACCGCCTTGAATACAAAGATGAGAATGAGTTTATAGGCAATTTACTTGCTGAAATCAGTCTGATTAAAAACAGCCGCATTGATATAGAAAATTTTTACTCTGGAGTGTGTGGTGAGGAAATATTCAGGGATATATATAAAAAATATGAGACGAGGCTTAAGGAAAACAGGCTTATTGATTTTGATGATATGCTCTCGTATACTTATGAGCTGTTTAAGGAAAGACCTGATATACTGGCATTGTGGCAGAACAAGTATAAATACATACTGATTGATGAGTTTCAGGATATTAACCGTCTGCAGTATGAGATTATAAAAATGCTTGCCGCTCCACAGAATAATCTGTTTATTGTAGGAGATGATGACCAGTCAATATACCGCTTCAGAGGGTCAAAGCCTGAGATAATGCTTGGGTTTGAGAAGGACTATCCGGATGCAAAAAGAATACTTTTAGATACTAATTACAGATGTGGCAGATATATAGTGGAGACCTCGCTGAATCTCATCTCGCACAACAGGGAGAGATTTGATAAGAAAATCATTGCGGCAAGCAAGTCAATGGTGCCAGTTACGTTTGCTGATTTTGAAAACAGAAGAGATGAAAATATTTTTCTTATACGCGATATAGATAAAAAGATAAAGGCAGGAGCTGTTTTCAGTGACTTTGCGGTACTTTTCAGGACAAATACCCAGCCAAGACAGCTCATAGAGCAGCTTATGAGCTATAATATCCCATTCAAAACCAAGGATAATATACCCAATATATATGAGCACTGGATTGCCAGAGACTTGTTTACATACCAAAGAATTGCAGGGGGCAGCAGAGACAGGGCTGACTTTTTGCAGATTATGAACCGACCAAAGCGGTATCTGTCAAGGGACAGCCTGTGCGATGCAACTGTGGCATTTGACGAGTGGATTAAGCTTTTTGATGAGAAGCCATGGATAGCTGAGAGAATAGAAAAGCTTGAGTATGATATGAAGCTTATAAGCCGTATGAATCCGTATGCAAGCATAAACTATATCAGAAAAGGCATAGGCTATGACGACTTTTTGTCCGAATATGCCGAGTATCGGAATATAAATAAAGAGGATTTATTTGATATACTTGATGAAATACAGTCCGATGCCAAAGGCTTTGCCACCTATGAAGAGTGGTATGAGCATATAAAGGAATATACAAAGCAGATGAAGCTTATGGCTATGTCGAAAGACAGTGACCTAATGCCGTGACACTAGCAACCCTCCACAGCTCAAAGGGACTTGAATTTGAAAACGTATATATAATTGATGCAAATGAGGGGATAATGCCGTACAAAAAGGCGGTTCTTGAAAAGGACATAGAGGAGGAGCGAAGGCTGTTTTATGTCGGCATGACTCGTGCCAAGACAAACTTGTCTGTTTACTTGGTCAAGTCGGTAAACGATAAATCAGCAGGCCTCCAGGTTTGTCCGTGAAAGTAAAGAGCCTAGACAAAATAATAGTAGAGATGATTAAATATCATCAAACATTTCGTCATCCAAAAGCTCATCGAATCTGTCGGCAGCAGCCTCGTACTCGTCGTCGGATTCGATGTTTTCTATTCTCGGAAGACCTTCCTCGTCCTCGAAATAGCGATACAGATACACTTCGCCACTCTCATTCTCGTTGCCATTTTTGTCTAACGGTAGAAGAGCTATGTAATCCTTGTGATCTGCATCAAAAATGGTGATAATCTTGCATTCGACACTTCCGTTGTCCAGATCAAGTGTTACGCGGATATCGTCTGCCTCATCAGGTGTAACAGGTGTTGCTTTTTCTGCCATATTGTACCTCTTTCTTTATAGTAATCTAAAGTAACTATTATATTATATCAAATTATTCTATACAAAAAAAGTCAAAACTAGTATAATAAATAAATACTAGAATTTTTGATTGGATGGTGTTGCATGAAATTTCGATTAACAAAAGGAAACTTTTTAAAAACAGGTGCTTATATGGAGGGGGATAGTGCGATATTCACCTTTGCGGCAGAAAAAGAGGATGAATGCAGCATTGTTTTACTTGATAAATCAGGAAATACCACCTGTGTGATTGATATACCTGCCGAGTATTCGACAGGCTCACTTTACTCTGTGAGACTTCATGGTTTTTGCGGTAATGAGTATGCATATTATTTTAGAATTAATGGAAAAAGATGCATAGATCCCTATGCCACAAGAATTTTCGGCAGAGAAAAATGGAATGATAAAACAAGAAGTGACAATGACTACGAAATAGCCTGCGGGATAGACAGTAGTGATTTTGACTGGAAATATGACAGCTTTCCTGAGATAACCAGGGACCGGATGAAGCTGTATAAGCTGCATGTTAGAGGTTTTTCCATGGATGTTTCAGGGAACAAAAAGCATAAGGGCACCTTTGAGGCTGTATCTGACAGAATAAATTACATCAAGAAATTAGGCTTTACTTCAATTCTTCTCATGCCTGTATACGAGTTTGAAGAAATGACAATCCCTGTAAAGCACGATATTCCGGAATATGCAAAGCCGAAGTATTCCTTAAAGGATGAGCAAAGTGTGCACACCGACAAGCAAAATGACAAGGTCAATTTCTGGGGCTATACCTACGGCAATTATTTTGCCGTAAAGGCATCATATGCCAGTGACGCTTCAGATGCCTCCAATGAGCTTAGGCGTCTCGTTGAAAGGCTGCACAAAAATGGCATGGAATGTATCGTAGAGATGTATTTTCCAGACAGAACTGACCACAATCTGATACTCGATGCGCTCAGATACTGGGTTATGAGCTTTCATGTAGATGGTTTTAAGCTGCTTGGGGACAGGCTGCCTATTACTGCGATTGTGCAGGATGCTCTCCTTAGCCGGACAAAGATACTCTATGATGGCTTTGATATGTCGGTTGTACCGCAAAACAGGACATATGAAAATCTCTATATTGACAAGGAGGAGTACCAGTTTGCGGCGCGTATGATGTTAAACCATATCAACTGCAATATGTATGAGCTTTTAAACCAGCAGAAAAAGCAGGGGGAGAATGTCGGATTTATAAACTATATATCAAGCAATAACGGCTTTACCCTGAGCGATTTATTCATGTACAATGACCGTCACAATGAGGCCAATGGTGAGAAAAATGCTGATGGTCCTTCATGGAATTTCAGCAATAATTACGGTTGTGAGGGTCCTTCGCGAAAGAGGTTTATCCGTGAGATAAGAAAACTTAAGTGGAAGGATGCCATGCTTCTTTTGTTTTTGGCACAGGGAGTGCCTATGATTATGGCAGGTGATGAGATCTGTAATTCACAGGATGGCAACAACAATGCTTACTGTCAGGACAACCCTACAGGATGGGTGAACTGGTCAAATGAGCAGAGCAGAAGGGAAAACATCAGGTTCTTAACCAGACTTATCAAATTCAGGGATGAGCATCCTGTTATTTCCTGTCCAAAGCCGTTTAAATTCAGCGATTACAAGGCTGTTGGGTATCCTGATTTGTCATACCACTGCAAGAATGCCTGGATAGGCGAGTGTGATGCCACAAAGCTATGTGTAGGTGTGATGTACTGTGGGGATTACAATGAAGTGAATAAAGACTATGTATACGTAGCTTACAATTTTTATTCATCCAGGGAGAAGTTAGCTCTTCCTAAGCTAAAGAAAGGAATGAAATGGTATAAAGTCTGCGATTCTACGCTCAAAGAACCGTTTTATGACACTCCGGTGCTGTGTGAAAACCAGCAGTATGCAGATGTCTCACCGCAGTCGGTATACATCCTCATAGGCAGATAGACATATGAAAGCAATAAGACATTTTATAACAATTACACATCACAAGATTTTAGTCATGCAGGGGTGCTTTAGGATAGGGCTTTATAAACAGGGACTTCTTCATGACATGTCAAAATATTCACCGACTGAGTTTCTTGTCGGCTGCAGGTATTACAAGGGTATATGAGCCCGAATAATGCGGAGAGAGCCGACAGGGGCTATTCATCTGCGTGGCTTCATCACAAGGGACGCAATAAGCATCACCTGGAGTACTGGATTGACTATGCTGTTTCAAAGCCGGGGATGATAAAGCACATACCAAAATGGAGGGCATGAAAATGCCCATAAGGTATGTCTGTGAGATGTTTATAGACCGTGTAAGCGCCTCAAAAAACTATCAGAAAGAAAAGTACACCGACAAAAGTGCACTTGAATACTATGAAAAAAGCGTGGATCACTACATGATTCATCCCGATACAAAAGCAATGCTTGAGTATCTGCTTGTCATGCTCTCTGTAAAGGGAGAAGAATATACTTACAGCTACATAAAAAAAGAGGTTTTAAAAGGGCATATCCCATACGAAAAGGATAAAATAAATCAACTAGAACAGGGACTTCATGTCTGATGGAATATCAGATATGAGGTTCATTTTTTGTCCTGTGACAGGGTGCGTGAAAACAAGACGCCCTGAGTGCAGTGCTTGTCTGGATATATATGTATAGTCGGGATTATATAAAAAGTCACCTATCAGTGGAAAACCGATATACTTCATATGGACGCGTATCTGGTGAGTGCGTCCGGTGAGAAGTCTTAGCTTGACAAGCGATAAATTATTATCCGGGTTATATTTGATTCTGATAAAGTCGGTTACTGCATATTCACCGCGTTTGAAATCAACACACCGCTCTATGGTGGAAGCATCCTTTCTTGCAATCGGAGCACTGATGCGCATGCATGCAGGTGTACATCCACTGCAGACGGCGTAGTATGTCCGGTGGATGGCACGCTTTGCGACAGCGTTGCCAAGTATCCCGCCTGCAAGTGCATGTTTTGCGATAATTGTAAGCCCTGTGGTATCTCTGTCCAGCCTGTTTATGCATCTGTATACAAACGGCTTGTTCTGACTGCCATAGTAGTACATGAGCGCATTTGCAAGCGTGTTGTCATGGTTTCCGGCGGAGGGATGGGCAGGCATATCAAACGGCTTGTTTATTACGATGATATCATCGTCCTCGTATGCTATATCAAGAGGCAGATTTACAGGTGCTATATTATCAGAGCACTCGTTTTCGACAATTTGGACTGTGATTAAATCATCCTTACACAGCCTTTCATTTGTATAAGCCATTTACCGTTTCTTAGTATGCCATGGTCTGTCTGCTTCAGCCTGACAAGCACCTGATGTGTGTAGCCATGCTCTTTCAAAAAGCCTTCTACTGTTTTTCCTGTATCATTTTCATTGATTTTGTAGTCTATTTTTCTATTCATGCCAAAGATTATATCACAAAATACAGATTTGAACATAATATATTATAAGCAAATAATGACAGGGTGCTATGTGAATACATTTTTATCACCTCTTAGTTTAGAACGTGAGATGGAATGTCTGAAAAAAGTGGCTCAAAATGATAAAGAAGCTAAGGATGAGCTTATATTACACAATATGCGCCTTGTGGCACATGTTACAAAAAAATATGCAGTAAGCGAGGATGAGATGGAGGAGCTCATATCCATAGGCACTATAGGACTTATAAAAGCAGTGTCATCATTCAAGGCTGATTACGGAAATCGTTTTGCAACCTTTGCAATCAGATGCATCGAAAATGAGATTCTGATGCACTTTAGAAGCCGTAAAAAGAGCCGGGGTGATGTGTCCATATTTGAACCTATAGGCACTGACAAGGAGGGAAACCAGATTCATCTGGTGGATGTGATTGAGAATGGACAATCTGATGTGGTATCGGATATAGAGGTATCTGAGTCGCTTAAGATTTTAAGGCAAAATATGAGAAGCGTTTTATCGGACAGAGAATATTATATTATTACGAAACGCTTTGGCCTTGACGGTGAAAAAGAGCTGACACAGAGACAGATTGCTAAAACACTTGGCATTTCGAGGTCATATGTTTCAAGAATTGAAAAGGCCGGTTTGAAAAAATTACGAAAACTGCTCGAATAGGTGTTTACAAAAGGCAAAAATATGTTATCATAGAGCCATGTCTTTTGTGCATTTGTCTATGCATTTACCCCAATTGGAATAGGAGTATATATGTACAGTACAGTCAGAACGGCTGTTTTGGATGGAATCAGTGCGATTCCGGTACAGGTGGAGGTTGATATTTCAACCGGTATGCCTGTTTTTGATATGGTTGGAAATCTTACCTCAGAGGTGAGAGAAGCAAAGGAGCGTGTTAAAACAGCGCTGCACAGCGTTGGCATTGTTTTGCCTGCCAAGCGTATCACAGTAAATCTATCGCCTGCAAATATTAAAAAGACCGGAACAGGCTTTGATCTGCCTATAGCTGTTGCTATTTTAACAGCTATGGGGGTGATTGACGCTGATAGCATAAAGGACTGCACACTGGCAGGCGAGCTAAATCTAAACGGTGAAATTTTGCCGGTCAGCGGTATTCTGCCGATTGTATTTGATGAGTACAACAAAGGCATTGGAAAGTTTATTATTCCAAAGCAGAATGAAAATGAAGGCAGACTCGTCTGCGGTGCAAAAATATTTGGGATAAGCCATTTAAATGATGTAATTGCACATTTTGATGAGGCAGCATTTACGTGTCAGAAAACCGGCACAGCACATGAGCTGCAAATGGATGAAAAACATGCCGATTTTTGTGATGTCAACGGACAGAGATTTATTAAAAGAGCATGTGAGGTGGCTGCGGGTGGTATGCACAATATACTGCTTGTCGGACCTCCCGGTGCAGGCAAGACAATGATAGCAGAGCGTATGCCGTCCATTCTGCCTCCTCTTAGTGAAAATGAGAGACTTGAGCTGTCAAAAATATACAGCATCTGCGGTCTTTTGGACAATGACAGCTCATTAAGAGACAACAGACCATTCAGAAATCCACACTATTCCGTCACCCAGGCCGCATTAATCGGCGGAGGAACGAGAATTAATCCGGGCGAGATATCGCTTGCACACAATGGCGTTTTGTTTCTGGATGAGCTCGCTGAGTTTAAGGGCGGCCTGTTGGACCTGCTCAGGGCTCCACTTGAGGAGCACTGCATCAGGCTTTCAAGAGCCGGCAGAAACGTGACTTATCCGGCTAATTTTCTGCTTTTTGGTGCGATGAACCCATGCAGCTGCGGCTATTATCCCGATATGCAAAGGTGCCGCTGCTCAGAGCCGACTCTGCGCAGATATTTTGATAAGGTCTCACAGCCTATAATAGACAGAATTGACATATGTGTGGAGGCGTCACCGCTTAGCTTTGAGGATATAAACAGTACTACATCCAATGAATCATCTGCGGACATAAGAAAGCGTGTTATGCACTGCCACGAGCTTCAAAAAGAAAGGTTTAAAGGTGAGAGCTTTTCTTATAATTCAAAAATATCAACTGACAAGCTGGAAAAATACTGTTTCCTCGGCAGTCGAGAGAAAAGCTACATGGAAAATATGTTTGACAAGCTTGGACTGACAGCACGCACATACCACAAGATACTTAAGGTTGCGCGTACAATAGCTGATCTGGACGGCTGTGAAAACATAAAGACAAAGCATCTCAACGAAGCTATATGCTACAGAAGCATCAATGAGAAGTTCTGGGGAGGTGCTGTATCATGAAGTTCAAATACTGGCTTACAAGCCTTACAGATATAAGCAATGCGAAGAAAAAGCTTCTGCATGATTGCAGTATAACGGCAGAAAAGCTGTTTTTTATGCCAAAGAATGAGCTTTTTGATATTTTGTTTTTCACAGATGATGACAGAAAAATAATCCTTGAATCAAGAGCTTCCTATGACGTAGAGAAGGAGTGGATATTATTTCAGCAGAAGGATATCGGCTTTGTAACAATGGAGGATGAGGCTTATCCGGACAAGCTTAGAAATATACATAATCCGCCGTATAGTCTTTTTTACATAGGCACTCTTCCCGACAAATCAAGAAAAAGTGTCGCTATAGTCGGAGCACGGGGCAGAAGCGCATATGGCTGCGAGGTGGCAAAGGTACTGGCAGCAGCACTTTCAAGGCAGGGGATACAGATAATCAGCGGCATGGCAAGAGGAATAGACAGAGATGCCATATGGGGTGTCTGGAGGCTGGTGGAAATACATATGCAGTTCTTGGCTCCGGAGCAGACATCTGTTATCCGAAAGAGAACCGCTTTCTGTATGATAAAATAAAGGTCTCCGGAGGCATAATCAGTGAGCTTATGCCGGGCACCGACCCGCAAAAGATGTTTTTTCCGATGAGAAACAGAATAATTTCCGGGTTATCCGATATAGTAGTTATAGTTGAGGCAAAAAAGAGAAGCGGTTCACTGATTACGGCTGATTTTGCAATGGAGCAGGGAAAGGACGTATATGTCATTCCGGGGCGTATCACCGACGCCTTAAGCTACGGCTGCAACAGCCTGATAAAGCAGGGCGCAGGCATTATTTATAATATTGATGAATTTGTCTCAGACATTACAATGACTGGGTTTACAGAGTGCACACAGATGGATTTCAGAAAAAATATACTTGATAAAAAAGAAGCATTGGTGTATAGTTTACTCGATTTTTGTCCTATCGCAATCGGGACATTGTCTCAAAAAGTGCCGTATGAATTATCGGAACTATTTGAAGTGTTAGAAGATCTTATACAAAAAGGATTTGTTAAGGAGACAATTCCAAATTACTATATAAGGAGTTTATAATGGCTAAATATCTGGTTATCGTAGAGTCGCCTGCAAAAGTAAAGACTATAAAGAAATTCTTGGGAAAAAACTATGAGGTAATGGCATCAAACGGTCATGTGAGGGATCTGCCAAAGAGCAGCCTTGGAATAGATGTGGACGGAGATTTTGAACCAAAATATATCACAATCCGCGGAAAGGGTGAAATACTCGCTAAGCTTCGCAAGGAGGCTAAGAAGGCCGATAAGATATATCTCGCAACCGATCCCGACCGTGAGGGAGAAGCCATCTCATGGCATCTGCTTCACGCACTTAAACTTGAGGGCAAGGATGTCAGCCGTATCAGCTTTAATGAGATCACGAAGAATGCTGTCAAGGAATCATTAAAGCATCCAAGAAAAATAGATATGGATCTTGTGGACGCACAGCAGGCCAGACGAGTTTTAGATCGTATAGTAGGTTACAAAATCAGTCCGCTGCTTTGGGCCAAGGTTAAGAGAGGACTTAGTGCGGGAAGAGTGCAGTCTGTTGCACTTCGCATTATCTGTGACAGGGAGGATGAAATCAATGCATTTATCCCTGAGGAGTACTGGAGCCTTGATGCCACGGTTGATGTGGATGGTGAGAAGAAGCCAATCACTGCAAAGCTATACGGCAGGGGTGACAATAAGATAGCCATTTCCTCAAAGGAAGAGATGGATAAGGTGCTTAACGAAATAAAGGGAAAGGATTGCAAAGTGCAAAATATCAAAAAAGGACAGCGCAGCAATAAAGCTCCGCTTCCTTTTACGACCAGTACTTTGCAGCAGGAGGCTTCAAAGGCTTTGAATTTTCCGATATCGAAGACAATGCGCATAGCTCAGCAGCTCTATGAGGGAGTAGACATAAAGGGACAGGGTACGGTAGGTATCATCACATACCTGCGTACCGATTCTGTGCGTGTATCAGATGAGGCTGAGGCCATGGCAAAGGATTTTATTTCAAAAAGCTATGGAGACAAATATCTTTCCAACGGTGAGGGAACAAAGAAGAGCAGCAAAAATATCCAGGATGCCCATGAGGCAATCAGGCCAACTGATATAAACAGAGTGCCTTCTGAGATTAAGGAGTCGCTGTCGAGAGACCAGTTCAGGCTTTATCAGCTTATCTGGAAGCGTTTTACTGCAAGCCGTATGGCAAAATCCGAGTACGAGACTACTACAGTAAAGCTCTCAGTCGGAGATTATGTATTCAGCTTTGCTACCTCAAGACTGTTATTTGATGGTTTTGAGCTTGCATATACTGCTGCAGACGATGTAAAGAAAGAAAAACAGCCCGTTCTTAAAAATCCTCTGACAGAAGAATCGCATCTTACAGTTGAGGAGCTTTTGCCTAAGCAGCATTTTACCCAGCCCCCGGCACACTATACAGAGGCTTCTTTGGTAAAGACGCTTGAAGAGCTTGGAATAGGACGTCCGAGTACCTATTCCCCAACAATATCTACAATACTTGCCAGACGCTATATTACCAAGGAGAGTAAAAATCTCTATGTGACAGAGATAGGAGAGGTTGTTAATTCTATTATGAAGGAATCATTCCCTACTATTGTCGATGAGCATTTTACAGCCAATATGGAGTCGCTTTTAGATGCGGTAGCCGAGGGGAAGGTTAACTGGAAGACCGTTGTTGAGAATTTTTATCCTGATCTTAAAGATGCAATCGACAAGGCTGAAAATGAGCTTGAGAAGGTTACAATACATGATGAGGTGACAGATGAAATCTGTCCTGAGTGCGGACGCAATCTGGTTATAAAATACGGACCTCACGGCAAGTTTTTGGCATGTCCGGGATTTCCTGACTGCAGATTCACTATGCCTTATCTTGAAAAAATCGGCGTCAATTGCCTAAATGCGGTAAGGATGTTGTACTTAAGAAAACAAGGAAGGGAAGAAAATACTATGGCTGTATTGACAACCCTGAGTGTGATTTTATGAGCTGGGGCAGACCAGTTGCAGAAAAATGCCCTCGTTGTGGAGGATATATGATTATAAAGGGAAATAAGATTGCCTGCGCAGATGAGCAGTGCGGCTACGTAACAGATAAAAAGCCCGAAAGAGAGGAATAACAATTAATGGGAGTACAATTATTAGATAAGACACGTAAGATTAATAAGCTTCTTCACAACAACAATTCATCAAAGGTTGTGTTCAATGATATATGTCAGGTGCTCACCGGTGTGCTCGACTCAGACATACTTGTAATCAGCAAAAAGGGCAAGGTGCTTGGCTCAAGTATCTGCAAAGGCGTGGATGAGCTTCATGAACTGATAGTAGATGAGGTTGGTGGCTATATTGACACTGAGCTCAATGAAAGACTTCTTGGCATACTTTCAACAAAGGAAAATGTAAACCTCGAGACACTTGGCTTTGGTGAAGATACAAGGATGTACAAGGCTATTATCACACCGATTGATATAGCCGGCGAGAGGCTTGGAACTCTTTTTGAGTACAGAAGTGACAGAGAGTATGACATTGACGATATCATTCTTACAGAGTATGGCACGACAGTAGTTGGGCTTGAAATGATGAGATCCGTGAATGAGGAGAATGAAGAGGAAAAGAGAAAGGTAGCGATTGTCCGTTCGGCTATCAATACACTTTCTTATTCTGAACTTGAAGCTATTCTTCACATCTTTGATGAGCTTGACGGCAATGAGGGTATACTTGTTGCCAGCAGAATAGCCGACAGAGTAGGCATTACCCGCTCGGTAATCGTAAATGCCCTTCGAAAGTTTGAGAGTGCAGGCGTTATCGAATCGCGCTCATCCGGTATGAAGGGCACATACATCAAAGTAGTAAACGATGTAGTCTTTGATGAGCTTGACAGAATCAGAAATAAAAACAAGTAAATAAATTTAAGTATATTTTAAGGACTTATGTTTGAAAGAACATAGGTCTTTTCCATGTTTTCGGCATATATATAGTGCGTCTGTCGACAAAATAATACAATATAATGTAAAAAACAACAAAAACATCTTTATAAAATAATGGGATTGATATTGAATCAGAAATGGTTTACGGATATAAACTGG
>ENA-OQCX01000404-OQCX01000404.1-human-gut-metagenome-genome-assembly--contig:-NODE-404-length-22137-cov-2.302908_pt1 | contig 22137 bp, 21 predicted proteins | sample MGYA00242762_ERZ504587 | MGnify/ENA primary metagenome ERZ504587 (study PRJEB26092, sample SAMD00036337) | human gut metagenome | host: Homo sapiens | study: EMG produced TPA metagenomics assembly of... | reverse complement strand
CGATCATGAGCATCATCATCACGACCATGACGAGTGTGGCTGCGGACATGACCACGATCATGAGCATCATCATCACGACCATGATGACGAATGTGGCTGCGGACATCATCATGATCATCACCATCATCACGCAGACGAAGTATTTACCAGCTGGGGACGTGAGACTATTAAGAAGTTTACAAGAGAAGGGCTTGAGAAAATGCTGGAGAGCCTTTCCGCTTCTGAAGAGTATGGCGTGATCCTTCGTGCTAAGGGAATGCTTCCGGCAGAGGACGGAACATGGATCTACTTTGATATGGTTCCGGAAGAAACTGAGATCCGTGAAGGTTCACCGGAGTACACCGGACGTCTTTGCGTAATTGGTTCCAAGTTAAATGAAGAGAAACTGGTCAAGCTGTTCGGCGTAGCTTAATGATTGACATATAAACGGGATAAAAGACTTTTGGTAAGCTTATTTGTTGCTGTTTATAAGCGATATATGCGAACGTACTGCTTTTAATTAAGAAAAATACAGGGAGGTTTCTGTAAATGGATGAAATTACAGTACCGATTTATCTCATAACCGGCTTCCTGGAAAGCGGCAAGACCTCTTTCCTTAGCTTTACCCTCCAGCAGGATTACTTCCGTACAGAGGGAAAGACACTTCTCATTCTCTGCGAAGAGGGAGAGGAAGAGTACGATGAAGAGGCTCTTGCAAAAGATAATGTTGTAGTTGAGGTTATTGAGAAAGAAGAAGATTTTACACCGGAGCGCCTTCAGGCACTGGATATTATCCATCAGCCGGAGCGTGTGGTTATGGAATATAATGGAATGTGGCTGGTAAGCAAATTTGAGGAGATGAAGCTCCCGGCAGGCTGGGGAATTGAACAGCACATTACCTGTGTAGATGCAAGCACATTCCAGGTATATATGCAGAATATGAAATCCATTTTTATGGATATGGTTCGTAATGCGGATATGGTTGTGTTTAACCGCAGCAAGAAAGAATATCCTCTTGCAAACTTCCGCAGAAGCATTAAGGTTGTAAACCCAAGTGCAGAGGTTATTTTTGAGGACGAAGAAGGCGAGATGACGGATATTTTTGCAGATCAGATGCCATTTGACCTGGATGCAGAGATTGTAGATATTCCGCCTGAAGATTACGGAATCTGGTTTGTAGATGCTATGGATCATCCGGATCGCTATGTGGGAAAAACTCTTCGCTTTAAGGCTCGTGCAAGACGTCCGAGAGGTATGGGAAGCAAGTTCTTCATTCCGGGACGTACTGCCATGACCTGCTGTGCAGATGATACTTCATTCCTGGGATATATCTGTAAGAGTGCATATGCACCGAAGCTGAAGCCCGGCGAGTGGGTTGAGGTGACTGCCAAGGTTGCCTTTGAAAACCGTTCTGAGTACCAGGGCGAGGGAATTGTTCTTTATGCAGAGAATGTGACCCCGTGCGAACCTCTGGCTGATGAGATGGTTTATTTCAACTAATTTGATGATACCAGTGTCAAAAGGTCAAAAAGCTGTTCGTGCTTGCACGATAAGGCTTTTGAACTTGGGACACGCCAAATATGAGAAAGTAGCGATTTACGCAGTAAATCAGCGGATTTCGAATATTTGGAGGATTGCGGGAGCAGCGTAGCTGCGTAGCAATCCGGATATCAAATGAGTGTCAAAAGACCTTTTGACACTCATATCATTTTATAATGTCAGGAATAACCAGCTTATCCCCTAAAGCATGTTTGGAAAAAAGCTTTCTGTAAGACGTACGTCACAATTTTGGCGTGCAGTTTGCAATAATGCTTTTTCAAACAGGCTCTAATGCCATAATAATTTTCTTCCTATAAGAAATCAATACCTAAATAAAATTGACACCTGCTATTTCAAACACGCTCTAGTTCCCCATCTTCTTCCTGTCATACATCTCCCTGAACTCCGTAGGCGTACAATTATTCATCAGCTTAAACATCCGAAGAAACGCCGACAGACTGGAAAACCCTGACTTAAATGCCACCTCCGTCACACTCACTCCCGGATCCTGCAGCAACGTTTTTGCAAATTCAATTCTCTTCTGATTCAAATACTTATAAAAAGTAGAATCTGTATACTGCTTAAACAACCTGGAAAAATGATACTTACTGAATCCTGCCTGGGAAGCCACTCCCTCCAGGCTCAAATCTTCCGCAAAATGATTGTTAATATAATCTGTAACCAGGATAAACTTCTCCACATATTCCTTCTGCCTGCTGTTTGCTCCGTTTTCTTTCTGCTGTCCCGCTACAGTATGTGCATTTACACGCTGTCTTCCAACGCATGTAAGAATCTCAAGGAATTTCGAAATAATCATAGTTTCCAGATAGGGAGACTCACCGAAATATTCCTCTTTGATTTCCAGCATAAGCGTTTTTACTTTTTCATAAATCTGCGGATACCCCTCCGGTGTAATCAAAGTAGCCGGGGTTATAATCATAGTAAGCAAGTTCAGCTCCTTGGTAGAAATATTGTTCAGACACGGCTGAAAAATAATCCGCTCTCCGCTTTCCGGAGCAAAAAGCTCATGAAGCATACACGGACCGATAATCAGCACATCCCCCTCACGCAGATTGTATTCCTTTCCACCGCACAGTGCCTTATAGCCATTTACGATTGGCATAAGTACCTCGAAGGAGGTATGCCAGTGCGGTGGGTAATTCTCGTATTCATCATTATAATAGAGACAAACCTGCTCATCCTCCCGGAAATCTACTGTTTCATGTATTCCACTAAGCTTATGTATCATTTCCCCATGCTCCTTCCCTGTATATTCTTATTATAATGCTCCTGAGTTTCACCCTTTTACCAGAGCATGTTTGAATTTTCCCAACATATATCATTTTCCGACGGTCAGTATCAAATATTGTCATTTAGTTCTCAAATATTGCGTTTTTCAATATGTTTGTATTGTATCAAATGTTGCTTTTTTATCAATATATAGCCAAATTTATATTTTAAATCTAAATAAGTATCGTTTATCTTTGTCTATATTGCATAATTTTCTATGTTTTAAATTATATACTTTGACATGTACTTGTTTTTGTACAATTTTAGATAGCAATAATTGATAGTAAACAAACAAGAATTAGAAAGAAAACCCAGGCAATCTCTGCTATAGTAAGAATTACCAAATACGAGATCTAAATTTTTAAAAGGAGGTTCAATATGAACAAGAAACGAGCACTTTCAATATTAATGGCTGCAGCAATGGCAGCTGGAACACTGGTTACATCTGTACCGGTTTATGCTGATGATGTTGAAGAAATCACATGGATGTTCTGGGATGACCTGGAAGCTACGGAAGATCTTATTTCCAAAGGTTACAAAGAAGTCATTGATCGTTTCAACGAAGAGTACGATGGCAAATATCACGTAACTCCGATCACCACCAACCTGGAAGAGTACGATGGCAAGCTGAACGCACTGATCGCAGCCGGACAGACACCGGATGTTTACATCTGCAACCCTGGTCCAAACATGGACGTATATGTAAATGCAGGTGCAGCAGCTGACCTTACCGATATCCTTGAGAATCAGGAAGCTGACTGGTACGCATCCTTTACAGATGGTATTTTCGAAAGAATGACTTATGACGGAAAGATCATGGCAGTTCCTACCAACTTCGCAGCAGCCTGCGTTTACTATAACACCGAGATGTTCGCAGATGCTGGCGTAGAAGTTCCTACCACATACGACGAACTGATCGCTGCATGCCAGAAGCTTCAGGATGCCGGCTACACACCAATCTCCTGCTCCGCTGGTACCGCATGGTGCTTATCCATGATCGCCGGTTATCTGTGTGACCGTCAGGGCGTTGACCTTGCAGCTATCGCAGACCATACCGCTAACTGGACCGATGAGAACTGCATTGAAGCAGGCACCAAGTTAAAAGACCTTTCCCAGTATTTCCAGGCTACAGCAGCCGGAGATTCCAATGACCAGGCTACAGCAGCTTTCTATAACGGCGAAGCAGCTATGCTGGTTCAGGGTTCCTGGGCAATCGCACAGATCAACGGCAACAATCCAGACTTCGAGTCCAAATGTGGTGTCTTCCAGTTCCCTGGAATCGACGGTGCTAACGACCCGAACCGTATGATTGTTAAAACTGATAACCTTCTGATGAGCTCCACAACAGAGCATCAGGACGCAGCTATCGCTCTTATGAAGATGTTCACAGACGAAACAGCTCAGAAATACACAGCAGAAGTCGGCGGCAAGTTCCCAATCATCAAAGACCTTGATATCGACTATGACAAAGCTCCTGCACAGCTGAAATACGTTCAGGATATCATGGCAAAGGCAACTGGTACATTCGGATTCTACAATGAGTCCCTTGCATCTGTAGAAGCTGGTGACTGCTTCGATAACGCAATGGTTGATATCTTCCTTGGCAACCAGACACCTGAAGAAGCATTCCAGACCGTACAGACATTCTATGAGGAGAACGTTTGGGAATAAATCCTCCCTTATAAAAATAAGTTATAAACCCAGGCACATGGCTGCCGCGGAACGGACTAAGGCATGTTCCGCGGCAGTCTTTTTACTAAAAAGGTTATCGCCAGTCAGCGAGCCCACCAAAATCAATACAATACTCATGCAGACAACGGCTTATTCTTTGCTATCATTCGGTTTTCTTTAGTAGTAAAACCGCACACATTTGACGGAAGGAGATATTATGGATAAAATTCTGCGCGACAAAAAAGCCATTTTCGTATTTATCGCCCCGGCGCTGATCATGTTCCTTCTGGTCCTGATCATCCCGACGATACAAATGGTTTACTACTCACTCTGCGATTACGCAGCACTTACACCCCCTGAATTTGTGGGATTAAAAAACTATAAGAAACTGTTTTTCGGTGACGCCACATTCCGTATTGCCCTGAAAAACTCCATCTTTTTCATGATCTTTTCAGCAGTCACACAGCAGATCTTCGGTCTTTTACTTGCTGTTATGCTCACCAACATCCCGAAAGGCCGCAACATTTTCAAGAACATTTATTATCTTCCATGCGTACTTTCCTCAGCAGCACTTGGACTTCTCTGGTCCTTCCTTTTCAATCCGAGAATTGGTATCAACAATCTGCTTGCAAAATTCGGCATTGAAGGACCTCTGTGGCTGATGGACTCTACCGGATTTATTGTACTTCCCATGTGGGTTATCGCATTTGTTGCCCTGTGGCAGTACCTTGGTCAGAACATGATGCTTTATATGGCACAGATCACCGGAATTTCCCGTGACATTTATGAAGCTTCCTATATAGACGGTGCGTCAAAGGTAAAAGCATTCCGCTACATTACCCTTCCGCTGATCAAACCAATGATGATTACTTCCCTTTCCCTGAACTGTATCGGTTCCCTGAAATTCTTCGACCTGGTTTACAACATGACCCAGGGTGGTCCGAACCACAGAACAGAAGTCCTTGCAACTGAACTTTATGCAGAAGGTTTCAACTATTTCAAATACGGCTACGCCAGCGCCATTTCCGTAGTTCTCCTGGTGCTCTGCCTGCTTGTAACCCTTCTGGTAAAGAAAGTCATCAAAGTTGAAACTTACGAGTCATAAGGAGGTGGGAAAATGAGCAACGTAAAAGTAAAAGCTCCGAAAAAGCCGGTAAAACCGGTAATCGTAGTGATTTATATCCTGCTGGTGATCCTGGCAGTTATTTATCTGGCTCCGCTTCTGTGGATGCTGTCCGTATCTCTGAAAGATAACGCTGGTGTTATGTCCGCACCATTTTCCCTGCCAGAGGTATTTCATTTTGAAAACTATGCGCAGGCATGGCAGATGGGAAAACTTGGCACCGCCCTTATAAACTCTGTCATCGTCTGCGGCGCTTACCCTGATTGTCAGTCTTTTCTTTCGGCGCTATGGCCGCTTTCGCCATCGCCAGAATGCGCTGGAAATTATCAGAATTTATGCACACCTTCTTCCTCATCGGAATGATGGTTCCAGTACATTGTGTTCTGATTCCTCTTTTTGTAAGATTTGCAAAACTTGGTCTTACCAATTCCCAGGGCGGATTGATGATTCCTTATATTACCTTCTCCCTGCCAATGACCATTTTCCTGCTTACCGGATTTTTCCGTTCCATGCCAGGAGAAATGTTCGAGGCTGCTGCCATTGACGGCTGCGGAATCTACGGATGCTTTTTCCGGATCGCACTGCCACTTTGCAGAACCGGTTTCTTCGTATCCGGACTGATGACCTTCATCAACAACTGGAACGAGCTGCTTCTCGCCATGGTATTTATTTCCGATCCTATGAAAAAGACACTGCCGGTTACACTGACCTATTTCGTTGGGCCTTACGCAACCAACTATGTGCAGATGTTTGCTGCGATCATTATCGCAATCGCACCTACCGTTGTTGTTTACTCACTGTTCAGTAACCAGATCGTAGAAGGTCTTACCACAGGTGCAGTCAAGGGATGATACATAACATTGAAACCTTTTCATTTACTAAACTTTGTGACCTGTATTTATGCAGGTCACAGAGTTTATATACCCCGATTTAACATTGTGTTTTATAGTCACCATGAATTTATGACAACAACAGGAGAAACATTATGAACAGAGAAGAGGCTAGAAAAAAAGCGACCGAACTGGTCAATCAGATGACTTTGGAGGAAAAAGCAAGCCAGCTGCGTTATGACGCTCCGGCGATCAAGCGACTGGGCATCCCGGCTTACAACTGGTGGAACGAAGCTCTCCACGGAGTCGCACGCGCCGGCCAGGCAACTGTTTTCCCACAGGCAATCGGCCTTGGAGCTACTTTTGACACAGAGCTTCTAGAGGAAATCGCAGATGTGACTGCCACTGAAGGCCGCGCCAAATACAATGCTTATTTCCAGGAAGAGGACCGTGATATTTACAAAGGGCTTACTTTCTGGTCCCCAAACGTAAATATTTTTCGCGATCCCAGATGGGGACGAGGACATGAAACCTATGGTGAAGATCCTTATCTTACCAAAGAGCTGGGTGTTTCCTTTGTAAAAGGACTCCAGGGTGATGGAGAAGTTATAAAAGCCGCTGCCTGCGCGAAACACTTTGCAGTCCACTCAGGACCGGAAGCGATCCGCCATGAATTTGACGCCATTGCTACCCCGAAGGATATGGAAGAAACCTACCTGCCGGCTTTTGAAGCTTGGCAAAAGAAGCAGACGTGGAAGGCTTCATGGGTGCTTACAACCGCACTAACGGCGAACCTTGCTGCGGAAGTCCTACTCTTCAGAAAAGCTGCGCGGTGACTGGAGCTTCCAGGGATATTTCGTTTCCGACTGCTGGGCGATCAAAGACTTCCATGAGCACCACATGGTAACCAGCACACCCGCTGAATCGGCTGCTCTTGCCTTAAACAACGGCTGCGATCTGAACTGTGGAAACACTTATCTTCATATTTTGAAAGCTTATGAAAAAGGCTGATTTCAGAAGAAACTATCACAGAATCTGCGATCCGTCTTTTCACAACCAGATATATGCTGGGATTATTTGAAGAAACAGAATATGACAAGATTCCATATTCAGAGGTAGAATCCCCGGAGCATCTGGCACTTTCCAGAAAAGCCGCCGAAGAAAGCTTCGTGCTTCTGAAAAACAACGGAATCCTGCCATTACAGAAAGAGAAGATCAAAACCATTGGAATCGTGGGACCAAATGCAGACAGCCGCGCGGCACTGGTAGGAAACTATCACGGTACCGCATCCCGTTATTGTACCATTCAGGAAGGCATTCAGGATTATCTTAGCGCTGCCGGAAGCGATGTCCGGGTGCTTGCTTCCGTGGGCTGTGATCTTTTCCGCGACCGTACTGAGCATCTGGCACTTACCCAGGACCGACTGGCCGAGGCCAAGATTGTTGCCGCAAACAGTGATGTGGTAATCCTCTGTGTAGGACTTGATGAAACACTGGAGGGTGAAGAAGGAGATACCGGAAACAGCTATGCTTCCGGTGACAAAGAGACCTTGCAGCTTCCACAGGTTCAGCTGGATCTGATGGAAGCCATGGCTGAATCCGGCAAACCGGTTGTTCTTTGCTTGATGGCAGGAAGTGACATTGATCTTTCTTATGCAGAAGAACATTTTGATGCAGTGATGGTTCTGTGGTACCCAGGTGCTGAAGGTGGAAAAGCCGCCGCAAGAGTACTGTTCGGAGATGTCTCCCCATCCGGCAAATTACCAGTGACCTTCTACAATACCCTGGAAGAGCTTCCGGATTTTACAGATTATGCCATGAAGGGACGTACTTACCGCTATATGGAGAATAAGGCGCAGTTCCCATTTGGATATGGATTGACTTATGGGAAGGTAGTAGTGACAGATGCAGTTGTCAGTGAAAACAGCGCAGCCGACACAAATGGTACAAGTGTTTCTGGCAAGGCAGGTTTCGAAAGCGGCACTAATACCACAGCAGCACCAGTTACAATCCAGGCCACTGTCACCAACCAGGGCGCAATTGATACCCGGGATGTGGTTCAGGTTTACATAAAGAATGCAGATTCTTCTCTGGCCGTTCCAAACCCGGAGCTTGCTGCTTTCACTCCTGTTTTCCTGAAAGCAGGCGAAACAAAAACCGTCACACTTTCCATTGCTCCAAAGGCCTTCACCGTAGTAGATGAAACTGGAGCAAGAACAGAGGACGGCAGCCACTTCCATATTTACGTTGCTGTACACAGCCGGACAAGAGAAGTATGGAACTTGCAGGTGTGAAACCAGTGGAAATTGAATATAGTAAATAATCTTTATAAGGCGAACTACTATCTTAGTTGTTCGTCTTATATTTTTCCTCCTTTAAAAGCATCGAATATTAAGTAACCGCCATTCATACCTATCTCAAGGTACAAACAGCGGTCACGCAATTCATCTCAGTTTTCACTCAATATTTTCCTGTCCATAATAAGCATTTGCACCATGTTTTCTATAGTAATGCTTATCCTGAAGCTCCTGCGGAGCAGGTTTCACATTCGGATTGATCAGCTCGCAGCGGGAAGCCATCTTGGCAACCTCTTCCAGAACTACTGCATTATGCACTGCCTCGTGCGCATCCTTGCCCCATGTGAAAGGACCATGATTCTTGCAAAGAACAGCCGGAACAGCCTCATAATCTCTCTTCTTGAAATAGTCGGCAATGAGAATACCAGTATTCTTCTCATAAGCTTCCGCAATCTCACTCTTATCCAGATTACGGACGCATGGAACCTCACCGTAAATATAATCAGCATGAGTGGTTCCATAGCATGGAATTGCGCGGCCGGCCTGTGCCCAGCTGGTAGCCCAGGAGGAATGCGTATGTACGATTCCACCGATCTTCGGGAAAGCATTGTACAGAACTACATGGGTCGGAGTATCAGATGATGGGTTATATTTACCTTCTACTTTATTACCTTCCAGGTCTACAACTACCATATCTTCCGGTGTCAGTTTCTCATATTCCACACCACTTGGCTTGATTACGAAAAGACCTTTTTCACGATCAATTCCACTTACATTTCCCCAGGTAAAAGTAACCAGGCCGTATTTCGGCAGGTCCATATTTGCTTTGTAAACTTCTTCTTTTAATTTTTCAAGCATAGCTGTATCCTCCTTTTTACACACGCAAATGTCTTATATTTTTCATAAAAACTTGTATCTTATAGTTTTCATAAAATTTCATCACTCATAAAGCGGAATCTCATAGCCCCAGGATTTCCTGATTCCATCCATGATCTCCATCACACGCACAGTCTCATCATGAGGCATTTCCGGGCATTCCTTTTCGCCCTGTGCGATTGCTCTGGCGCAGGCCTCAACCTCATACTCATAGCCTGTGATCTGTGCCGGAGGCAAATAAGCTGCAACCTCCTTATGCTCCTTGTCAAACACTGTGATTTTCTCCGGATTATTAATATTCTGCACCTGAATATAACCTTTGGTTCCAAAAATACTTCCCATTCTGTCAGAAATTTCACGGGCACCACACTGCAAGGTAGCCATGCGGTCGCCTTCAAATACCATAGCAATCGTATCCAGCATATCCACACCTTCACGGAAAATAGCAGTTGCCTGTACATCCTTCAACTTATCCCCAAGAACCATGCTTGCGAAATTAATGGTATAAACACCAACATCCAGAAGCGCACCGCCTGCCAGCTCCGGCTTACGGATACGTTCCACCTCACTGATGGCATAGTTCAGATTGGCTGTAACAGCTGTCACCTCACCGATCACACCGCTTGAAATAATATCATCGATCATCTTTCTGGATGGCATATATCTGGTCCAGATTGCCTCTGTGATCAGCAGGTTTTTCTCTTTCGCCAGGGCAAAAAGCTTTCTTGCCTGGTCTGCATTTACAGTAAACGCCTTTTCACAAAGCACATTTTTTCCTGCCTCCAGGCACATCTTTGCATGAAGATAATGATGGGAATGAGGGGTTGCAATATAAACCAGATCCACCTGCGGGTCTGCAAGCATTTCCTCATAAGAGCCATAAGCCTTGGAAAAACCGTATTTCTCGGCAAAAGCCTGCGCCCGTTCAAAGCTTCTGGCTGCCACTGCGTAATTCTCCACATCCTTCATTCCAGCTACTGTTTTCGCCATCTGAACTGCAATTCCTCCAGCTCCAAGTATTCCAATTTTCATTTATGTAAACCGCCTTTCTAATAAAATTTCCTGTTTCGCCATTCTCAACTGACCTCCCTGTATGGAGATATCTCTAAAGCGATACAGTTATTTCGCTCACATGATATTCATATAGTCTCACCTCATGCAGACATAAACTCTACAATCGCATAAGGTTCGCCATTCTCCGTGGAAAGCGCAACCGTAACCTTTCCCATTTCCAGCTTCACTGCCGGATAAAAAACGTCTCCAAGCAGTGCCTGCTTCTTATATTCTGCCCTCATCTGGCGGATTTCAAAGCCTTCTGGCAGATAGTCTGCCCCCATGCGGATATACTGACAATTATTAACATGGTGATGGGTGTCCAGATGATGTTTCTGTATTGCAAAAGACTCCTGAGCTTCCATCCTTCCGGAAGGGCAATCTTACGTGGCGCATAATCCATCTCCAGCTTTTCATCCAGTTCGTATCCTCTGGTGTCTTCGTCTGTAAGTCTGGCCGGCAGACCAGTCTTTGTATCAATATTGGTCCAGATACTGTTTGCATAGGATAAAAGCTCTCCATCTTCTGTTTTCAGAGTGAAGTTACGCATTCCAAGAAAGCCTTTGAAGCCATATGGCGCCGTTGATGCCACAATCGTCTCTCCCAATCCCGGATATCGGTTCACCACAATCTGCCAGGATGACAACACCCAGCTCTCTGGCGTTCCTCCAGCGCCTTCATTCCCTGCCCTATATTCTCAGATTGAAAGGTGCAGCAATCCTGATAATAATTCTGAATTCCAGGAAGAGTCAGGCAACCATCTTCGCCTATTTCACTGTATCTGACACGGCCTTTAAAACTGTAACTCATGTTATGTCAATCTCCATTCTAGAGCCTGTTTGAAAAATCATTCCCGCAATCTGCACGCCCCACTTTGTGGGAAATTTTGCAGAAAGCCTTTTTCAAACACGCTCTAATTTCTTGTCCGCAAATTTTACTTCATTATATAACAAATCCAGCAATAAAGATATGAAAATGTAGATTTTTTTGTGAAAATCCCCTTGATTCTGCACCCTTTACCATGTACAATAAAGGTATAAAATAAAAACAGCAAACGCTTATATATGTCCATAATCTGGTTGGACGTTTCTACCAACTACCCTAATAGTTGTCTATAAGCTGCATGCGAAGAGGTATGCAGGTATGGCATTTTCCGGGTGGTTTTTTTATTGCTGAATCAGCCGAAATCACATTTTGCATGTTTCCGGCAGTACGTTCTCAGCCGCAAACTATCCCGGAGTTTTACTTTGCCTCGCCTCTGGCAGAAGGATGGTCTTGATATGAAAAAAGATTTGTTTGCTTTGAAAGGTACAATTTGTTACAGCAAGAATCAGAAAGAACTTGTTTTTGCAGAAAACTCTTATGCTGTCTGTGAAAACGGGCTCTGTGCCGGTGTTTTTTCCAGCTTCCAGAGAAATATAAAGATATTCCTGTAAAAGACATGGGTGATCGACTGATCATCCCAGGATTCACTGACCTTCATCTGCACGCTCCCCAGTACGCTTACCGCGGAACCGGCATGGATCTGGAGCTGCTGGACTGGCTGAACACCATCACTTTCCCACAGGAAGCCAAGTACGCTGACCTGTCCTATGCGAAAAAGGCTTACTCCATTTTCGTGGATGACTTAAAGCACAGCTTCACCACCAGAGCCTGCATTTTCGCCACCTTGCACCGTCCGGCAACGGAGCTTCTCATGGACATGCTGGAGGAAAGCGGCCTGACAACTATGGTTGGAAAAGTAAATATGGATCGCAATGGAGCACCGGAGCTTCAGGAGAAAAGCGCACAGGCTTCTGCACAGGATACACGCCAGTGGCTGGAAGAGATCAAGGGACGTTACGACCACACCTACCCGATCCTAACCCCACGTTTTACCCCATCCTGTACTGATGAGCTGATGACCGAGCTGGGAAAAATCCATCGGGAATACCACATTCCAATTCAGTCTCATCTGTCTGAAAATTTCGGGGAAATTGCATGGGTAAAGGAGCTTTGTCCCACAAGCAGATTTTATGGGGATGCGTATGATATGTTTGGATTGTTTGGAACGAAACCTGCAGCAAATGAAGAAGTCTCCAATCCTGCTTCTGCAAGCAGCAATACATGCCCTACTATCATGGCCCACTGTGTTCATTCCACAGATGAGGAAATCCAGATGATCAAAGACCAGGGTGTTTACATCGCCCATTGCCCGGAATCCAACACCGACATTGCTTCCGGAATCGCTCCCATCCGCCGTTATCTTGACATGGGACTTCACGTAGGTCTTGGAACTGATGTTGCCGGTGGATTTTCCCTTTCCATGTTCCGCGCAATTGCCGATGCCATCCAGGTTTCCAAGCTCCGCTGGCGCCTGATGGACCAGACCCAGGCCCCGGTTACTCTGGAAGAAGCTTTTTACATGGCCACGATCGGTGGTGGCTCCTTCTTCGGAAAAGTCGGCAGCTTCGAAAAAGGCTATGAATTCGACGCTATGATTCTGGACGACAGCAATATCCGTCATCCTCAGGAAATCTCCACCCGTGACAGACTGGAAAGGCTTGTTTATCTGTCCGACGACCGCAATTTGGTTGGGAAATATGTACAGGGACGGAAAGTAATTTAAATTTCAGATTTTCAAAAATTACGCTTTGATATCTTCTTAAATAATGGTAATCTAGAGCGTATTTGAAAAAGGCTTTCTGCAAGATGTGCGTCACAATTTGTGGGAAATTTCGCTCGGATGAGGGCGCCGTAGCGGGCTACGCAACCGAATTCGGGTGAAATCTCCCGCAAAGTGGGGCGTGCAGATTGCGGGGAATGATTTTTCAAACACGCTCTAGTCAATATGGCGGTTACTTAATATTCGCTGTCCCCAGATACTCCCGTATCCGCGCCTCATTCATATTCTCCCCGATCACGATCACGACTTCCTGGCCTGCGGAAATGGGCCTTAGGGAAAATTCTTTACGGGTGGCGTTTAATTCCAGCCAGTTATTGTCGGCGGACACTTTCTGAGCGGAGCCCGAATTCATTTTTTCGTTTTCGGTTACCGCGGCAGCATTTTCTTCTAATTTCACAAAGCCCTTAATTCGGAAAACATCCCCACATTCCGGATCATCCAGAATCTGATGCGCTGCTTTCTCCAACTGTGTCTCGGAAATCTTCAGCTCCATAAAATACAATGACTGGAACCCTTCTTTCTCATCAAAACACTGTTTCTCGAAATCTTCCATCACATACCCGCTGTTGAAATCTTCTGAAAATCCTCATCTGTAAACTTTTCCCAATTCTTATTCAGTATCTCATTTTTCGTAAAACGTCGTTTGCATTTCACGCTTTCCAGTGCGCGATTCAGATGTTTCACAGTTCCACTAATCTCTTCCTCAGATGCCTCCTGGCTCTTGCTCAGAACAATACAACCTGCATCAGCCGCCTCTGAAGCCAGAATATACTCTGCCTGTGGCTGCAGCTTCTCCTCCAGTCTGGCATCCAGAATGGTGATCACATTTCCAATCTGATACCACTTATCCAACGGCTCTTCATAAAGGGCATCGAAAAACTCATCCACATCAAAAATCCCGGAAGGCTCAATGAGAACTCTGTCATATCCGCACATTCCCATTGCGATCAGCTTGGTCTTGAAACGTCTTCTGTGGCAGTCCGCATCACATCCACCTGAAACCATTTCCAGCTCGCAGTTCTCACCTTCCAGATCATGAACAGCATCATGTCCACATTCACTGCACCAAAATCATTCTCCAGAATTCCAATATTCTGCCCCTGACTCATCAGCCATGCAGCATATTTCTTTATGAAAGTCGTTTTTCCTGAGCCAAGAAAGCCTGTAATTAAATCAACTTTAACCATTTTTTAATCTTCAACCTCACTTTTCAATATAAAGCTGGCCTGGAACCTGTTGCCGACCGCTTCGAAGTGACTGCTCCGCCATGTTTTTCGCAAAGTTTTTTCATGGAAAGAATGCCGATTCCTTCCTGTTTGTTTTGCCGTTTTTTTGAGTAAATTTTCCCATTTTCCTGGAATAATATTCCATCAAAAGAATTGTCTACCGTAATCAGAAGCATGTCGTGTTTCTTCTCCGTAGCAACTTCAATAAAGCGTTTTCCCTCATACTGACCGGCGGCAGTCACCGCATTATCCAGGGCATTGCCCAGAATTGTACAAAAATCAGTATCCGGAATAGCAATATCTTTCAGATAGCAGCATACGGAAAACTCGATATTTTTCGCCCTGGCAATACAGCCGTAATGATAAAGGACGCCGTCTGCCGCAGCGTTTCCTGTATATGGAATTGTTACTTTTCCCATCTCTTCCAGTTCCAGATCATCACAATATCCCCGCAAGCCCTCCATATCATTTTTATCAAGAAAACCTTTAATAGCTGCTACCTGATGACGAAAATTATGGCGTGCTTCACGTTCTGCCAGAACCTGCTCCGTGAGCGCATGATAGTAGCTTTCTGCTGATCATAAGACACCGCAAAGCAAATCAGCAATGTGGCGACGCCGATCAGACATTTACTCAACATTTGGGGAAAAGTGGTAGTGTAGACATCCACTCCTTCTGAAAAAATACTGGAAAAAAACATGGCAATAGGAATGAACCATAAGGTCTCCCAATAATTTTGGCATTCAATTTCAAGGAATGGTGTTACTGTATAACGGAGCAGGCTGCTAAGCAGCGGATATAGAAGCGCATACACTACAATTGCAATTGCGCTGGTTTCTGCAATTCCAATCGCATTTCCCTGCATTCCCAAAAGTGAACTGACATAAGCTCCGATTGACAGTGCAATCATGACAATATCTGCCACAATTCCAAATACAAACAAATGCACCTTGGTGTATCCAGGGACAAGCCAGATATTTACAGCAGCCATTACAATACAGAAAGCAATCAGATTTATCTTATAAAACGGCACGTCAATTTCCCGGTAATTTCCCACCCACATGCAGATTCCGAAGTCCACAGCCAGACCAATTGCATAGATTACAGTCAGTCTGATCCTGTCTTTATCTGAGATTTTTTCGTGAAACGGAACAATTCGCAGGATCAGAGTGGGGACATGAGCCAGGATACAGAGAAAACTTACAATTGCGATTATAATTGTATTTTCCATATATTTTTACCTCGTTTTAAAGTCCCCCGAGAGGCGGTCTGCCTCTCCGTTTTTCTTTTCCAGCCTCTTTAATTCCGGCAATATAGTCAGCAGCATTGTAACGAAACAAAGGCTTCCGCCAATTACATTAGATACCGGCTCTGCAGGAATACTCCGTGAGTTCCCATTTTAAACACGTAGGGAAGCAGGTATGTCAACGGAACTACAATAAAAACTTTTCTCAAAAGCGAGAAGAAAATGGCCTGTTTTTTCTTATTTAAAGACTTGAAAACAGTCTGTCCAATGTACTGCAGATCCATAAAAATAAAGGCTGCAAAGTAGGTTTTCAGTGCCGGAACTGCATCCTTTATCAAGAGCTTATCGGAGCTGAAAATGGCAATCAGATAATCCGGAACAAAGATAATCACGTTCCACATTACTGCTGTATAAACCAGAACCATTACTGCCAGAGTGACCATTGCCTTGCGGACAAGCTTCGGTCTTTTTGCCCCATAATTATAGCTCAGAATAGGTGATGTTCCTTCATTTATAGCATAAATCGGCGTCTCTACCATCTGACGGACACTGGATACGATAGTCATAACAGATATGTAAACATCCCCTCCGGTGACCCCCAGAACATTGTTGCAGCAGATGGTTACCAGGCTGTTTGTCAGCTGCATAATGAAGCCTGCAGTACCAAGACTGACAATGTTTTTTGCATTCTCTTTGCAGCTTTTCAGCTCTGTTTTTTTCAAAAGCCGAGCTTTCATTTCCGCTCTTTTTTCAAGAAAAAGTAGTACATAAGCAGCTGATAGGAACTGGGAAAGAACAGTCGCAATGGCAGCTCCTTTGATTCCGAAACCAAGCACAAAAATGAATAATGGATCCAGGATCAGATTGGCGACTGCACCAATTGCTACAGAAAGCATGCCAGTTGTCGCGTATCCCTGTGCATTGATAAATGGGTTCATTCCTGTGGCGATCATGGATGGAACCGTTCCGATCAGGTAGATCATCATGTAGGGATATGCATAAACCAAAGCATCCTCAGATGCTCCAAAAAGTACCAGCAGAGGTCTTGCAAAAAGCATACCTGTTATCATCAGAATGATCCCGCTTCCGCACACCATAGTAAAGGAAGTATTCATCACCTCCTGCGCTTTCTGGTTGTCTTTCATACCTCTGTTTATAGAAAAAACAGGCGCGCCGCCACTGCCAAACAGATTGGCAAAGGCAGTGATAATCACGATTAACGGGAAACATAAACCGACTGCGCCAAGCGCCGTAGTTCCCACTTCAGGGATTCTGGCTATATAGATTCTGTCTACAATATTATATAAAAGACTGAGTATCTGCGCCACCAGCATGGGGATTGCAGCGCTGAAAATGTTTCTGGTTACCGTGCCATTTTCAAAATCAATTCGTTTCATTTTGTTTCACAACTTTCTTTTTAATTCATATTTTTATAATACTCTTGTTCTGTCAGTACAAATTGTTCCAATTTCTTATGGAAATCTGGTAATCTTCGACATTCAGACAGTCCCCATTTTAGAAGGTTGTTTTTATGCAGAATGGGTTACTGCTGCGTAGGGCATCCTGGCCGGAAAGTGTCTTCTAACTCCAGTTTTCCGGTGCCTTTAAGTGTAAAAACTCCTGTCTCATGATATAATTTCTCCTGAAATTGTTTGAACTTTATAGGTTTATTTTGCACATTACGTGGAAAAATGTCAAGAGAAAAGGGACTATAACAGATGAATGTCACTTCATACGCAGCACGCATCTATTACAGTCCCTTATATATTCTCTTGTTACATTAATTTGATCCGCCTATTGCTTTTTCGATGTTTGAAGATCCAGCTTCTACAACTTCCATACCCGATTTATCCCCTTTAAAGCCACTATAAATACGTGAGTAAAACTGCTCCTTTGCAAACCCGACTTCTATAACAATCCAATCCCAGCCTTTCTCCTTATCGTTTCTGCTTTTAATTTTCAGAGTATCACAATTTAAACCGGCCTCCTTTAATACGGCTTCAACACCAGTATTATACGACTTCCAATTATTGCTTTTTACACCGTTTACTGTAACTCCGGAATTTGCTCCACAATAGATACTTTTTCCTTTTAACATATCTGAAGTATATGCGTCTGGCAGTTCACTTGTGCTACGACATATCACAACCCAGACACCACAGCCTGAATTTTCTTGTCCTACAGCTTTCTTTGGAATATCCATTCGTCCTTCATTATATGCATTCGTCAATGCCGACTTAATAATTCGCGCATTTTGCATATCCACTGCCCTGCGTGCTTTTTTCCAGCTGTCCATTAAAAATCGGGATTGAAACAGCAACCAATACCGCAATAATTGCAACTACAATCAATAGTTCCGCTAGTGTAAAACCGTTTTTGCTTCGGTATTTCATACAAGACCTCCCCATAACGCAAACAAATATTACATCTTCTTTATTACAATCTTTTTGCTTATGCCTCGTTTTACAAAAACCGTTTTGTAGCTCTTTGCCTTTTTCCTGGGGACGTAGATTTTCATCCTGGATGGAGTGCCTTTGAAGGCATTGGAGCCTACGTATTTGGCTTTCAGGCGGGAGGTGTAGATTCTCATTTCGTTTAACTTCTTGCAACCATAAAAGCTTTGTTTTCCGATAGCTTTTACTGAGCCGCCGATTTGTACGTAAGAGAGTTTCGTGCACTTATAAAAGGCATAGCTCTTAATCTGGATTACATTGTTTCCTATAATAGCCTTTTTCAGGTATTTATTGCTCTTGAATGCTTTGGAGGCTATTGAGGTTACTTTGTAATTCGCGCCCTTTAGATTTACGCTGTCTGGAATTGTGACAGTGCTTACTTTTTTCTTTATCGGTTTTATATATTCTACCGTGTCGGTGGCGGTAACTTTATAATATCCGTTTGTCGCCGGATGTTTCACTGTTGTACCCACTTTATATCCAATCGGAGCAGGTGTGTTCGTCGGTGGCGCCGTCGGCACTGGCGTATTCTGAAGTCCGGTTTCCTATTACACGATAAACAATTCCGCTTTCCCCATCAGATGGGACTGTAAATTTTCCATCCTTCAGTTTCACAAGGATCGCGGAAGCTGCCGGAATGGAATATTTTGAGCCACTGTCTCCGGAAAATACCGGAAATGCAGATGCCTTTTTTGCAGCTATCCGATCACCTGGAAAACTGTATACACCAGAAGCTTCTCCTGCTGCCACAGCTGTATAAAAATCTGAAAGAAGTGTTTTAAACGGAATTCCTGTTACCTTCTCCAGATAAGCTTCACAGGTAAGGGAGGAAGCATCTACTGTATAAAATCTCGCAACACAGCCATAGGCTCATAGCTTCCTGCCATACGGTCAATTACGTATCTGACAAACAGGTATGGCATTCCATAGTCCTGGGCAATATCATCGCGATAACTCTTATACATCAAGGAAGAGCCGTTACGAATAGCGGTACTTCCTGCAATTCCGTTCATCCAGCCATTTGTGTCCGTACCGCCCCACAGATAATCCATGACCGTTACTGCAAGACCTTCGTTTATCCACATATATTTCTCGGAGGCATTGAATTTTGTTTTCAGCCAGAATACTGCGTGCTGTCCCTCGTGAACCAGCAGACCGTTTCTTCTGGTCATTTCACCGGAGACATAGGATGCTGCCGCCGGAGTGTTGATATGGATTGCTGTAATTCCCTCATCATACTGAAACTGACCACTTGCGCCGCTTAAGGTTTCCAGCACAATAGAGAGCTTGCCGGATCCATCTTCCCAGGGAAGATCGCCTCCTGCCAGTGTTTTCAGGATTTGATAGGCTGTCTGTCATAAATGCTCGCCATGTCTGATGCTATGAGAGATGTTTTTCCAGCGGCATCATAATCCGCTTTCATATTTTTGTCCATCCAGATATAGCAATGTTCACCAATCCCAATACATATATAGGTCTTGCCGCTGCCATTGCTTCTGTAAATATATTTCTCTTCTCCTATTGCATAAGTGGTAGTCGCTGCCTGGACGGATATACCATCGTCAGTCTCATCTGCTGATGTAATGGACGAAATAGCGCTTTTTTCCTTCAACGCAGTGACTGAGCTGGTGCTCCCTGCATTCAGCCCGGCCAGGCTTTGAGCTGCGGGAAGCTCACTTCCACTTGAAACTGACGCAGTACTTCCACTGTCATCAAAGATCAGTGTGCCTGTACTCCTCGAATCAGATGTATCCGTATTAATAATCACTGCATACTCCCCAGTAAGTGTTTCCCCTGCCTTTCCTTCTGTCACTGCAGCTAAAACGTTTACACTGCCAAATATTCCCAGAAACAGAAGACAGATTCCCACCCACAGACCAATGGATTTTCTTTTTTTCATACACTCCTCCTGTAAAAAATTTCCTTTCCTACAGTTTACCATTTTTACATTCTGTACACTATGTTTTTTTCTGCACTTTTCTGATTAATTTCAACAAAAAAATGGGGCGAATGTATCGTTTCCGCTGATACATCGCCCCATTTATTTTCTTATTAAATTACTCTTCCTCAAACTCCAGATCCTTACGGCTCATCTCCTCAATCAGCTCTCTCTTCACCTCAAAAAGCTTCGGAGAAAGATCCACATAAACCTTCTGTGGGTTGGAGAATCGTCTGGACTCGTCCCAGAGAGTGCTCTGTTCTTTCTGGCAGATTGCGCGAAGTTCCATTACTGAAGGAGACGTATAAACGCGTTTTCCCTCCTTAATAACCGGAACCAGAAGCTCACGAACCTCGTAAGTACCACCCAGAATCTTAGTTTTTTTCCAGGTGTCAACCGGGTCAAATACTACCATAGTTTCATCTGGGTTCAGCTTCTCGTCAGCAAGACAGATCAAATCAGCTTTAATCTTGCCTGTAGACTTGCTGTAAATACGATATACTGTCTTGTTTCCAGGGTTTGTTACCTTAGCTGTGTTCTCAGAAAGCTTGATCTTCGGAACAAATTCACCTGTCTCAGGATTTTCACTGCTGCCAGCTTGTATACACCACCAAATGCCGGATTATCATTGGAAGTAATCAGACGTGTTCCAACGCCCCAGGAATTGATCTTGGCATCCTGGGCTTTCAGGCTCTCAATCAGATATTCGTCAAGGTCACTGGATGCAGAAATGGTCGCATCATCAAAACCAGCTGCCGATAACATTTTATATGCCTCTTTGGAAAGGTAAGCAAGGTCACCGCTGTCGATACGGATACCATATTTTTTCAGCTGGATTCCCTCCTCCCGCATTTCCTCAAATACACGGATTGCATTGGGAACACCGGATTTCAGCACGTCGTAAGTGTCTACCAGAAGGATACATGCATCCGGGTACATTCTTGCGTATGTCTTGAATGCAGTGTACTCATCCGGGAAGCTCATGATCCAGGAATGTGCATGGGTTCCAAGCACTGGCACGTCAAACATCTGACCAGTAAGCACGCAGGAGGTTCCGACACAACCACCGATCACAGCTGCACGGGCTCCAAAAATACCGGCATCCGGTCCCTGGGCACGGCGAAGACCGAACTCCATGATTCCGTCACCTTTCGCCGCATAGCAGACACGTGCTGCCTTAGTAGCAATCAGGCTCTGATGGTTCATAATGTTCAAAATCGCAGTTTCCACAAGCTGAGCTTCCATAATCGGTGCTACCACTTTCACCATTGGCTCTCTTGGGAAAATAACAGTGCCTTCTGGGATGGCATAAATGTCTCCGGTAAAATGGAAAGAGCGAAGATATTCCAGAAAATCTTCCTCAAAAATGGAAAGACCACGAAGATATTCAATGTCTGCGTCTGTAAATCTCAGATTCTCAATATATTCAATTACCTGCTCCAGTCCTGCACAGATAGCAAAACCGCCTCCGCATGGGTTATCACGGTAAAACATGTCGAATACGACAGTCTGGTCAGTTGGGTTCTTAAAATACCCCTGCATCATGGTAAGTTCATAGAGATCCGTGAGCAGAGTCAGGTTATTTGCTCTCATGTTTATTCTCCTTATTAATGAGCCAGTCTGAGAACCAATTACCTGAATAATTTTAAACAGGCTCCAGACAGGCTGTTTAATTATAAAAATTTTATACGGTAACCATAGACTCACAGGAACAAAGCGAAGTAATTTCTTATAAAGTAAAAAAGTTTCTGGCACTACTACCTTAGAGTGTGTCGAAAAAAACTCCAAAAGCTTCCCGCCAGCGACCTATGCGATTCCGTATATTTTGCTTGATTATAACACATTCATCTCAAAATGCACAGGAAAAAGAAAAGCGAAATCATTAATTTTTCCCCGAAAAAATCAAAGGCTTTCAACAGAAAATTTCGAAATAAATTTTTTAAAAAAAAT
>ENA-OQCX01000403-OQCX01000403.1-human-gut-metagenome-genome-assembly--contig:-NODE-403-length-22171-cov-2.857285_pt1 | contig 22171 bp, 29 predicted proteins | sample MGYA00242762_ERZ504587 | MGnify/ENA primary metagenome ERZ504587 (study PRJEB26092, sample SAMD00036337) | human gut metagenome | host: Homo sapiens | study: EMG produced TPA metagenomics assembly of... | reverse complement strand
CACAGAAACAGGTAGAAGACGTTATGAGCAGAGATGCTGAATAGAAAATAATAAGTAAGGAGTGGTCCATAAATGAATCAGACAAAGAAAAATGGTAAATGGAAAAGAAAAATGGAACCATATGCCTTCCTTGTTCCACTGGTACTGATATTATTCCTGTTCCTGGTTATTCCACTGGTGAAAGCGGCGATCATGAGTTTTCAATATTATTATGTGACCAAACCATCACCAAACGGACATTATTTTGTAGGGCTTGAGAATTACGGAAAAGTTCTGAAAGATGAATACTTCTTTAATTCTGTAAAAGTTACACTGATTTATATCGTGGTAACTGTTGCGGGAAGATATATTATCGGATTTATCACAGCATTGTTGTTAAATACAAAGTTTTTGGGACGTGGTCTGGCAAGAGCACTGATCATTATTCCATGGGCTGTTCCTGAAGTTGTAGCGTGTCTGGTATGGATCTTGATGTATGACAAGGATTATGGAATCATCAACTTCTTGCTGAACAATGCTGGAATTTTATCACACAATATCGCATATCTGCAGGATGTGTCGGTTGCTCTTCCGGCGGCAATGGTTGTCAACATATGGAAAGGTTTTCCATATGTTGCGATCATGCTGCTGGCGGGCATGCAGAGTGTATCCACAGATCTGTATGAAGCAGCAGATATTGACGGTGCAACAACATTTCAGAAAATCCGTTACATTACAGTTCCGGCAATCCGTTCGGTATCGACAACAGTATTTTTACTGCTGATTATCTGGACGATCAAGGATTATGCAATCGCTTATGTACTGACCAAGGGAGGTCCGTCAAGAGCAACAGAACTTCTGACTATTTATATACAGCAGACAGGATTTAAATATTTTGACTTTGGAAAGGCTCTGCAGCCGGTATGCTGATGCTTCTGGTAGCGCTGGCATTCACATTCTTCTATTTCAAGGTCCTGAATAAGGAGGAGGAATAGATATGAAAAAAAAGACAGGTAAAAAAGTAATTACAGTGATTCTGGTTGTGATTGTGTGTATGTTCGCACTATTCCCGTTTGTATGGATGATTTCCACATCATTTAAAACTGCAGGAGAAGTATACAGTAAAACACCGTCATTCATTCCGAAAGAAGCAACTATACAGGGATATAAGGAAATGCTGACCACTCATTCCACGACATTTAACTTTATGCAGTGGCTGGGCAACAGTGTAATTGTATCATTGCTGACAACAGTATTTTCGATGGTCATTGCAACACTTGGCGGCTATGGAATCTCCAGATTTCGTTTCCGTGGAAGAGGATTTTTATCTTATTTCATATTAACCACACAGGTGCTTCCCGGATCACTGTTGATTATCCCGTTATACGTAATTATGGGTAATCTTCAGCTTTTGGATACAAAGATTGGACTTGTAGCAGCATATTGTACGTTCTCAATTCCGTTCTGTACATGGATGATGAAAGGATTCTTTGACACAATACCGATTTCTCTGGAAGAAGCAGCAAGAGTAGACGGTGCAGGAAGATTCCGAATCTTTTCGACAGTCATTTTACCGCTGACTGTACCAGGTCTGGTGGCAACCGGTATCTTCTCGTTCATCAATGGATGGAATGAATACCTGTTCGCAAGTACATTTATGAAGAGTTATGAAAACTGGACACTGCCAATTGGAATTGCAAGTTTCTCTGGTCAGTATGCAACGAACTGGGGAACACTGATGGCTGGAGCTGTTCTGATTACGCTACCGGTTGTACTGATGTTCTTATTACTGCAGAAACATCTGGTAAGCGGTATGACAGCCGGGGCCGTAAAACAGTAAACAATAGACATATAACATTATAGAAGAAAGTAGGAGGATGCAACTATGGAAATTAAACAGATCAGAATGGGTATTGTTGGAGCTGGTACCTGGGGACGCACACATGCGTCTATCTATGCAGAACATCTTTTTGCGGATCCGGTAGCAATTTGCGATATGAATGAAGCAAGAGCCAGAGAGATTGCGGATGAATTTGGAATCCGTAAAGTATATACAGACTATCATGATATGGCAGCTGATGAGGAAATCGATGCAGTAGCGATTGTAACACCAGATTTTGCACACGCAGATATCGCATGCGCAATGGCAGATGCCAAGAAAGATATCTTGATCGAAAAACCGCTGGCAACAACGAAGGAAGATATTGCAAGAATCTGTGAAGCTGTTGAGAGAAACGGTGTACGTTGTATGGTAGACCTTCACAACCGCTGGAATCCACCATTTAATACAGCAAAACAGGAGATTTCTTCAGGAAAACTTGGAAAACCATATACAGCATATATCCGTCATAGTGATGTAAAGTGGGTGGCAACAGATATGCTCTCATGGGCTTCAAAATCTTCTATCTTATGGTTCCTTGGAAGCCACAGTCTTGACTCACTGAGATGGCTGGTCGGCTCAGAAGCAAAACGTGTATATTCCGTAAAGAAGGAAGGTATCTTAAAAGGTCTTGGCGTAGATGTGCCGGATATCTATCTGACAACAATTGAATTTGAAAACGGTGTTGTAGCTCACATGGAAAATGGCTGGGTAACGCCAAATGGAAACCGCAATATCAATGATTTCAGATGTAGCGTAATGTGTACAGAAGGAATGATCAGTCTGGATCTTTCCAGCCATAACCTGATCGAAGAGGTAACCGAAGAAAAAGCAACTGTGCCTGATATCCTGGTATCTAATATGGTATTTGACCGTTGTAAAGGATTGTCTTATGAAAGCATCAGAGACTTCGTAGACCGTCTGGTGGATGGAAAAGAATTCAGAGTAACGCTGGAAGATTCCAGAAGAACAGCACTTGCAATCATTGCAATCCTTGAATCTGCAGAGACTGGAATGCCGGTAGAGGTTGAATATTAATTGTATTAATGAAAAAAGAATGCGGAGGGGAACAGGAATCTGTTCTCTTCCGCTTATTTTAGTTCAGAAGTATGCTATAATGAAAAACAGTGATAAAAGACAAGGAGGAAGTATATTTGGACAAAAATTTTGGTTCAATGCCGTTGGGAAAAAAGGTAGAATATCTGTGGATGTACTATAAGATATGGCTGGTTATACTTGCAGTGGTAATCGGTGTTATCTACCTTGGCTGTATGATGTACAAGGGCAGACATACGACAGTTCTTCTGAATGTAGCGGTCACAGGGGGCGATTCGCAGAAGGCAGAAGAATTGAACAAAGATTTCTGTAAATACGCAGGCATTGACGAAAAGGACGGGATCATCCGGATACAGGCGAACATTCCGGAAGATGGAGGAAGCCTGTCCTCAAAGACAGCGTTGACAACGCTGGTAGGCGCAGATGCAGTGGATGTACTGATCTGTAGAGAAGATGTATATCAAGAGTACAAAAAACAGGACGGTTTTCAAGAAACCATTGATTTTCCGGAAGATAATATGCTTAAAAAAGAAGAAAATTATTTCTTATGATGATGCGCATGCGGCTATCATGGTGAATGCACAGAATCAGAAAATGGCAGAAAAATTCATCAGCTATCTGGAACAATTAAACCACATAAATAATGCAAATTAAGAAAATAATAGGATAAAGATTTCTGGAAACAGTTATACTACAATGAATCTAGAAACGAAAGATCCTAAAGACATGGAGGTAATTATAATGAATAAACCAGTATTAGTGATCATGGCAGCAGGAATGGGAAGCAGATACGGAGGTCTGAAGCAGTTAGATCCTGTAGACAATGACGGACATATTATCATGGATTTTTCCATGTATGATGCAAAGAGAGCCGGCTTTGAGAAGGTCGTATTCATAATCAAACACGAGATCGAAGAAGAGTTCAAAGAGCATGTGGGAAAACGTATGGAAAAATACATGGACGTAGCATATGCTTATCAGAATATCGACAACATTCCGGAAGGCTATGAAGTACCGGAAGGACGTGTAAAACCTTGGGGAACAGCACATGCTGTATATAGCTGTATGGATGAGATTGACGGACCATTCGCAGTGATCAATGCAGATGACTATTATGGAGTAGAAGCATTCAAGCTTATCTATGATTATCTGTCTACACATGCAGATGATGATAAGTACAGATATACAATGGTCGGATATCATCTTGCCAATACGGTAACGGACAACGGATATGTATCCAGAGGTGTATGTGAGACGAATGAGAATGGAGAACTGGTATCCGTAACAGAACGTACCAGAATCGAAAAGTACAACGGCGGCGTTGCATACACAGAAGACGACGGTAATACATGGGTACAGGTACCGGATGATACAACGGTATCTATGAACATGTGGGGATTTACAAAGAGTATCTTAGAAGAGATCAAAGCAGGATTCCCGGCATTTCTTGACAAAGGACTGCAGGAGAATCCTATGAAATGCGAGTATTTCCTGCCAACTGTAGTAAGTAATCTTCTTGCGGAAGACAAAGCAACAGTATCGGTACTGAAATCCGCAGATAAATGGTATGGAGTAACTTATAAAGAAGATAAACCGGTTGTGGTTGCAGCCATTCAGAGAATGAAAGACGAAGGACTGTACCCGCAGCATCTTTGGGAGGGAAAATAAATGAATCCTGTAACACGGGAACAAAGAGATGAAGCGATTGCACATTTTAAATATGAAGGAACATTAGTAAAGGACTGTCCATACGGAAGCGGACACATCAATGATACATTTCTTCTGGTATTCGAGATTGCCGAGATGGGAAGGATCAAAGTCATTCTTCAGAGAATGAATTCTACGGCATTTCCAAAACCGGTAGAAGTCATGGAGAATATCACAGGAGTGACATCATTCTGAAAAAGAAGATTATAGAAAATGGTGGAGATCCGGAACGTGAGACATTGAATGTGATCCCGGCGGTTGATGGGAAACCATATTACATAGATTCTACGGGAGATTACTGGAGATCCTATAAATTTATTACCGATGCAAGTACCTATGATCTGGTAGAGAAGCCGGAGCAGTTTTATGAAAGTGCGGTGGCATTCGGGAATTTCCAGAGTCTGCTGTCTGACTATCCGGCGGAGACACTGCATGAGACGATAGAAAAGTTCCATGATACGAGAAACCGGTTTGCGCTGTTTAAGAAAGCAGTGGAAGAAGATGTTATGGGAAGAGCAGCTTCTGTAGAGAAAGAGATCCGGTTCGTTCTCGAAAGAGAAGAGATTGCTAATTGTTTTGCAGAAATGCTAGACAGGCATGAGCTTCCACTTCGTGTTACACACAATGATACAAAATTGAATAATGTTATGCTGGACGATAAGACCGGGAAAGGAATCTGTGTGATCGATCTGGACACAGTTATGCCGGGGCTTGCGATGAATGATTTCGGGGATTCCATCCGTTTCGGTGCAAGTACGGCACTTGAGGATGAGACAGACCTTACGAAAGTATCCTGCAGTATGGAATTATTTGAATTGTATACGAAAGGATTTTTAAAAGGATGTGACGGAAAGCTGACAGCTAAGGAGATCGAGCTGATGCCGATGGGCGCAAAGACGATGACATTTGAATGTGGTATGCGTTTCCTTACAGATTATCTGCAGGGAGATAAATATTTCAGGATACACAGAGAAGGTCATAATCTTGACAGATGCCGTACCCAGTTCAAGCTTGTTGAAGATATGGAACAAAAGTGGTATACTATGAACGAAATCGTGAAAAAGTATAGTAACAACTAGGAGGTACTATTGTGGCCAAGAAAATATTAATTACCGGAGGAGCCGGTTATATCGGAAGTCACACAGCACTGGAACTTTTGAATGAAGGATATGAAGTTGTTGTATATGACAATCTTTGTAATTCATCTAAAGAATCTTTAAAAAGGGTAGAAGAGCTTACCGGAAAGAACGATTACATTTTATGAAGGGGATGTAATGGATGAAGCTGCATTGAAGGCAATGCTGGAAAAAGAAGGCGTAGATGCGGTTATCCATTGTGCAGCACTGAAAGCAGTCGGAGAATCTGTACAGAAGCCATTAGAGTATTACCGTAATAATATAACAGGAACTCTGACACTGATGGATGTTATGAAACAGACCGGTGTTAAGAATATTGTATTCAGTTCTTCTGCAACTGTATACGGAAGTCCGGAAGAGATGCCGATCACAGAGGAGTGTCCGAAGGGACAGTGCACGAATCCTTATGGATGGACAAAGTCTATGATGGAACAGATCATGACAGATGTACAGAAGGCAAATCCGGATATGAATGTCATCCTGCTTCGTTATTTCAACCCGGTCGGAGCGCATGAAAGCGGACGTATCGGAGAAGATCCAAAGGGAATTCCGAATAATCTGATGCCATACATTTCACAGGTGGCAGTAGGAAAGCTTGAAAAACTGGGTGTGTTCGGGGACGATTATGATACACCGGACGGAACAGGAGTCCGTGATTATATTCATGTAGTGGACCTTGCAAAAGGACATGTGAAAGCAATTGATTATATCTTCAGCAATCCTGGACTTGACGTGATCAATCTTGGAACAGGTGTGGGATATTCCGTACTTGATATGGTAAAAGCATTTGGAAAAGCATGTGGTAAGGAGATTCCTTACGAGATCAAGCCGAGAAGAGCAGGAGATATCGCAATGTGTTATGCAGATCCTGCAAAAGCAGCGAAAGTTCTTGGATGGAAAGCAGAAAAAGGTCTGGACGAGATGTGCGCAGACACATGGAGATGGCAGTCACAGAATCCTAACGGATATGAAGCATAAATGAAAAAGGAACTTAAGAAATAAAAACATAGAAAGATGGGGAACACTTAACAGAACGTTAAGATTTCCCATCTTTCTTTTTATGATAAGAAATGGTATAATCATCACGTATGTAAAGTGTAGTGTGAGATGCCATCGGCATTTTGTAGTGCAAAAGTAGTGAGTAAGACTCACGAACAGAGGCGAGAATCATGGAAAAAAAGAATGAAAATGGAAAGGTGCAGCTGAAAGGCCAGTTGAAGCTTTATATTCAGTGGCCGGCAATCATGGCATTGCTCCTGATCGCAATGGATCTGTGGGTGTATAAGATGGATCACAGAGCGGGAATCCTGATGGCCGTATTCGTGCTGATATATATCATCATGGTAGGCGGACTGTATTTTTACAGTAAGAATATCATCATGAAGGATCTCGTGGAATTTGCTGCACAGTATGGCATTGTCCAGAATACGCTGCTGAGGGAACTGTCGATTCCCTATGCAATCCTGTTAGATGATGGGAAAGCAGTCTGGATGAATGACGAATTCGAAGCAATTCTGGCGGAAAGCCAAAAGGAGAAGCTTACATCAGTAAATACATTCCGGAATTGAACCGGAGTATATTTCCAAAAGAGGATCAGCAGAAGGTCACGATGGAAGTATATTATGATGATAAGGAATACCAGGCAGAACTGCGCAGAGTATCGGTAGAGGGATTCAGCGATACGGAACAGCTTATGGAATTGCCAAAGGAGAAGGAATATTTCATTGCGGTATATCTTCAGGATGTTACAGAACTGAACCGTACGATTAGGGAAAATGAAGAACAGAGAATGGTTGCAGGCCTGGTATACATTGATAACTACGATGAAGTGATCGACAGTGTGGAAGAGGTCAGACAGTCACTTCTGATGGCTCTGGTAGACCGTAAGATCAATCAGTATATTGCAAAAGTTGACGGAATCGTCAAGAAGCTGGAGAATGATAAGTATTTCATTATCATCCGAAAGTCTTATTTTAAACAGCTGGAAGAAGATAAGTTCTCCCTGCTGGATGATGTAAAGTCCGTAAATATCGGAAATGGGATTCCGGCAACACTTAGTATCGGTCTGGGACTGAGTTCCGATTCTTATGCACAGAGTTATAACTATGCGCGTGTAGCGATCGATCTCGCACTTGCAAGAGGCGGCGACCAGGCTGTGATCAAGGACTGTCACGGTGTTACCTATTATGGCGGAAAGCGAGAACAGACAGCGAAGAATACCCGTGTAAAGGCGCGTGTAAAAGCCGAGGCACTGCGTGAATTTATCACGGTCAAAGATAAGATATTCGTTATGGGGCATAAGCTGACAGATGTGGATGCGTTCGGTGCGGCAATGGGAATCTATCGTGCGGCACTGGCACTGGAGAAACGTGCTTATATTGTGATCAATGAAGTGTCAGCATCGCTCAGGCCTTTATATGAATTATTCGAACAAGATCCGGCTTACCCGGATGATCTGTTTTTGACATCGTCACAGGCGATGAATATGGCAGACGAGAATTCAATGGTAGTCGTTGTAGATACGAACCGTCCGATGATGACAGAGTGTGAGGACCTTCTGAAGACAACGAAGACGATCGTGGTATTGGATCATCACAGACAGAGCAGTGACAATATTGATAATGCGCTGTTATCTTATATTGAGCCATATGCCTCATCGGCTTGTGAGATGGTATCAGAGGTATTGCAGTATATTGTAGATGGGATCAAGATCCCGAAGATTGAGGCGAGCAGCCTGTATGCCGGCATCATGATCGATACCAACAACTTTGTGAACAGTACCGGAGTCCGTACTTTTGAAGCGGCAGCATTCCTGAGAAGGTCCGGTGCAGATATTACGCTGGTAAGAAAGTTGTTCCGTGACGATATGGAATCTTACAGGGCAAAAGCGGAGATCATCAGCAGTGCAGAAGTGTACCGTAACAAATTTGCCATTGCAAGGGGTGTGGATCTTCACATTGAAAGCCCGACGATCATCGGGGCACAGGCGGCAAATGAATTATTGGACATCAGTGCGATCAAGGCATCATTTGTATTAACAGAATATAATGGAAGAATATACGTCAGCGCACGTTCGATCGATGAAGTTAACGTACAGATCATCATGGAACGTCTGGGCGGAGGCGGTCATATGAACGCTTCAGGTGCACAGTTTAACCATACTGATATGGATGAAGCGGTAGCCTGCTTAAAACAGGTGATTGACGAAATGATAGAAGGAGGAGACTTGTAATGAAAGTTATTTTGACAGAAGACGTAAAGTCACTTGGTAAAAAGGGAGAGATCGTAAACGTCAGCGACGGATACGCAAGAAACTTCATCTTAAAGAAAAATAAAGGTGTAGAAGCTAACGGAAAGAATTTAAATGACCTGAAATTAAAGAAAGCGAACGATGACAAGATCGCTCAGCAGCAGTATGAAGATGCCCAGGAACTTGGCGGAAAGATCGAAGCAGGAAAGATTGAAGTTGCGATCAAGATGGGTGAAGGCGGCAGAGCGTTCGGCTCTGTATCTTCAAAGGAGATTGCAGAAGAAGTCAAAAAACAGATGGATCTTACAATTGATAAGAAGAAAGTTCAGTTAAAAGAAGCGATCAGACACTGGGAACACATACGGTTCCGGTTAAGCTGCATCCAAAGGTAACGGCTGAGCTGAAAGTTGTTGTAAAAGAAGAAGCATAGGAGGAATTCAGGCGTGGAAGAAGCACTCATCAAACGAGTCATGCCACACAGCATCGAAGCAGAACAGTCTGTTGTCGGCGCCATGCTTATGGATAAAGATGCCATCACCACTGCAGGAGAAATCATCAGTGGTGATGATTTTTATCAGGCGTCATATGGAGTGATCTTTGATTCGATGATCGAACTGTTCAATGAAGGAAAACCAGTCGATCTGATTACTTTGCAGGAACGACTGAAGGAAAAAGATGTACCGGCAGAGATTGCAGTCTGGAATTTGTCAGAGACTGGTGACAGCAGTGCCGACTTCTGCGAATGTGAAATATTATGCACAGATCGTGGCAGACAAATCTGTGATGCGTAAGATGATCAAATTGAATGAAGAGATTGAAAATATGTGCTATGCCGGAAAAGAACCTCTGGAGTCTATCATGGAGCAGACCGAGAAATCCATGTTCCAGTTATTACAGAGACGAACGACCGGCGAATATGTTCCGATCAAGCAGGTGGTCTTGAATGCGCTGGATAGGATTGAAAAGGCATCTAAGAGTAAGGGAACCGTTACAGGAATCCCGACCGGATTCATCGATCTGGATTATAAACTGTCCGGCTTCCAGCCGTCGGATTTTATCCTGATCGCAGCGCGTCCGTCCATGGGTAAGACGGCATTTGTCCTGAACATCGCACAGTATATGGCGTTCAAGAAGAATAAAGCGGTTGCAATCTTCAGTCTTGAGATGTCAAAGGAACAACTGGTAAACCGACTGTTCTCACTGGAATCACAGGTAGATGCACAGTCACTCAGAACCGGTAATATGAAAGATTCCGACTGGGAGAAACTGATTGAAGGAGCAGGTGTGATCGGTCAGTCGAAACTGATCATTGATGATACACCGGGTATCTCCATCTCGGAATTAAGATCAAAGTGCAGGAAATACAAGCTGGAGCACGGACTGGATATCATCATCATCGACTACTTACAGTTAATGACCGGAAGTGTAGGAAAGAGTTCCGAATCCAGACAGCAGGAAGTCTCAGACATTTCCCGTCAGTTAAAGGGACTTGCCAGAGAGCTGAATGTACCGGTTGTATCGCTGTCACAGTTAAGCCGTGCGGTAGAAAGCCGGCCGGACAAGCGGCCGATGCTTTCTGATCTCCGTGAATCCGGAGCCATTGAGCAGGATGCGGATGTGGTAATGTTTATCTACAGGGATGAATACTATAACAAAGATTCAGAGTTCAAAAAACAGGCAGAAATCATTATCGCAAAACAAAGAAACGGTCCGGTAGGGACCGTTAATCTGGCCTGGTTAGGTGAGTACACAAAGTTTGCGAACCTAAGCAGACAGGAAGATTCGTTTTAGTTTTTTACTGGACCGGCATCGGCCGAAGCTTTCCGGAAGGATTGCTGCTGGCGGATCAGCTGGTCCAGTTTTTTGAATTCCAGCTCTTCCTGGCGTTCTTTTGCATCCAGAAGAAATGTCATCTCCTGGCTGAACATGTTGAGAAGCACTTCGTTGTTATTCTGCAGCATGCGTTTTAACTGAAGCTGTTCCCTGGTCCGTCTGATATCCGGGATCAGGGCTTTGAGATCGGAAAGGGAGACACCCTGTTCGTAGAGATCCCTGATACATGCATATAGTCTGGCATCATCTTTGGTCTCGCGTTTGATTTGTTCTAAAGTATTCAAAGCATTGGTATGATTTCCCACATTAGATACCCCCTTATATTATAATACTTGTCCCTTATGGGTAAATGTATCATAGCACAGGGGAAAGCACCGATTTCGTCAGAATCCGTCGAGGGAAACAAAAATGTTGAAAAATGCGCAGTACATAAATACTGCGCATGAGTTTGCCTGAATATGCAAAAGAACCTGCTGTTGGCAGGTTCTTTGTATATGCTTCTTATTTCGAATGATTAGCCTTCAGAAATAGCTCCTACTGGACACTGAGCTGCACATGCTCCACAATCTACACAAGCGTCAGCATCAATTTCATAATGCTCTGCTCCCTGAGAAATAGCTCCTACTGGACATTCAGCTTCGCAAGATCCACAGCTTACACATTCATCACCAATTACGTGTGCCATAGTATTATACCCTCCTTTGAGTTTAAATTCTAGACATAAACCAATTCGTTGTCTCTGTCCATATCATAATACAAAAAGCTGAAATAAACAAGTAAATTACATGTTTTTTTGGAAATACATAAAAGTTTAGTCATAACTAACTTGCGTTAGCAGATACTGTTGTGAAAAAGCATATTCGGTGGTGAAAAGAGATGTTCTTTTGAATTTTGGGTAAATCCCGGTTAAAATTAAGAAAAATTTCAATAAAAAATTCAACAAATTTTCACCGTTTTGGTGTATAGTATAGAATGCTGATGAAGTATAAGAAAAATAGAAGTGAAAATAGGAGTAGAATATAATACAGGTAGAAATGATACCGGATATAGGAGAGAGGAAAATGAAAAGAAATCGAATCATTGCTATGCTGCTTGGTACGGCACTGCTTGTATGCGGATGTCAGCAGACACCGAAAGCAACGGATGAAGAGAAGAAGATTGAAGCAGAGAAGAATACAACCAAGACAGAAGAGAAGGAATATCAGGGCAAATTAGACTGATCAGTCCGGCGGCTTATAATAATACAAACGGACTGAAGCTGAAAAAGGGAGACTACATTTCTATTATAGGAAAGGCGAATGGTACGCAGTATTGGGACGAAGTAAAGAAAGGCGTGACACAGGCTGCAGAGGATCTGAATGCAAGTCTTGGATATGCAGGAAAAGACAAGATAAAAGTAACGTATAATGCACCGGATAAAGCAGATAATGTGGATGATCAGGTGAACCTTCTGGATGAAGAATTGGACAGATATCCGCTTGCGGTCGGAATCTCAATTGTAGATCTGCAGGCTTGCCAGGTACAGTTTGATCTCGCAACAGACAGCGAGATTCCGGTTGTCACTTTTGATTCCGGGTCTGATTATCAGGGAGTGGCTGCGGATGTATCGACAGACAATGTAGCTGCAGGAACAGAAGCAGCACAGAGACTGGCAGAAGAGATGGGAGACAGCGGGGAAGCAGTTCTGTTCATTCAGGATTCGAAATCACAGGCTGCTCTTCAGAGAGAAAAAGCGGTGACGGATGAACTGACAGCAAACCATCCGAATATTTCTGTGGTAAATGTATATCACATGGACGAATTGAGCAATATGCAAAAGACAGTATCTGACGAGATCAATGCCGGAACTTACCGTCCAAAAGACAGTGAACTTCCGGATGGACAGCTTACCGGAGAAGATATAGTGGCTGCAGACAGTATTACAGAAGACCAGGTAGTCGATTACATCCTTGCCAAACATCCGAATATCACCGGCTGCTTTGCGGCAAACGGTGATTCTGTGAAACTGGCAGTTGATGGACTGAAAAGAAATAAAATGGAGAAAAAAGTAAAAAGTGATCGGTTTTGATGCCAATGATGATGAGATCCAGGATCTGAAAGACGGTACGGTTGATGGATTGATCGTGCAGAATCCATTCGGCATGGGATACGCAACCGTGGTGGCTGCGGCAAGAGCTTCTCTTGATATGGGAAATGAAGCTGTGGTGAATACCGGATATACCTGGGTGACAAAAGAGAATCTGAAGACGGATGAAGTGCAGAAGATACTCTATACAAAATAAAAAGAAAGTCATTTCTGTGAATATGAGCAGAAGTGACTTTCTTTTTTGGAAGATAAGGGATAATTCCCTGTTACATTAGCCTGCAGCTTTCGGAAGTGAAAATGAAACTCTGTTCCTACTCCTTCCGTACTCACTACAGTGATGTTCTCACCATGTGCCTGCACCGCTTCTTTCACGATCGCAAGTCCAAGACCGGTGCCTTTCTTATCCTTCCCGCGGGAGAGATCACTTTTGTAAAAACGTTCCCAGATTTTTCCGAGTGTCGCTCTTGGAATTCCGATCCCATTATCTTTGACTGCTGTATATACTTTTTCACCGCGGTCTGTTGTTTCGATGGTAATAATAGAATCCGGATCGCTGAATTTAATGGCATTGTCCAGCAGGTTGTATAAGACTTGCTGGATTTTACGTTTGTCGGCATTTACATTCAGATGCTTTGTTGCGAAGATCAGTTCAATAGAGATCTTTTTCTGGGTGCAGACTCCCTCGAAGGATGCTGCCACGTGTTTGATCATCTCGTGGATATCGAATACTTCCCGGTTGAGAAGCAGGTGATTGGTGTCGAATTCATTTAATGTCAGCAGATCATGTGTCAGGTCTGTCAGACGTTCCGTTTCAAATAAGATAATCTTCAGGTACTTCTCATGTAGTTCAGGCGGGATAGTTCCGTCTGTCATAGCTTCTATATACCTTTGATGGAAGTAAGTGGAGAACGAAAATCGTGGGATACATTTGCCACAAATTTCTTCTGGTAATCTTCCATATCACGAAGCTGTGAAGACATATAGTTCAGTGATGCAGACAGATAACCCATCTCGTCTTCGGTCGTGACCGGAATCTCATACTCCAGATTGCCGGAAGCATACTGTGTTGCAGCTTCGGTAATCTTGTGAAGCGGGCGGTAGACAAGGAAATGGAATGCCAGCAGGATAATGAACGAGAGCAGGAAGATCACGATGAATGTGATATATACACCACGCATCAATATATCCGTCATAGTATCAACGACGGTAGTGTACTGATGGATCATCAGATAACCTTTTGGAAAATACCCGTAAGTCACCGGAACGGTCACAGTGATGACATCATTGTCGAAATATCCGTGATAATCACCGGTCTGTGAACGGTCACTTCCGGATTCGGCAGGATCAAAATCCTTGATCGTATCCGGAGCGGATGGGTACTCACCGGAATGAGCGGAGGCGATCATGTTACCGTCCTTGGAAACGAACCAGACTGCGGCATCCAGCTGGGTCTCAATCCCGGATAAGATCATCTGTGTATCGGATTCCTGCAATTCACCGGAAAAATAACCGGGAAGATAGCTGGTGGCAACCATCGTAGCTTCCCGGTACATGCTGTTACTTACACGGTTAAAGATTGGTGTACGGACCAGATTCTCTGTCAGCGTTGCGGCTGTAAAAAGGCTTAAGAATCCGAATATGATATAGATAAATATGAATTTTAAATATAATGTACTTTTCATGATATCTACCCGCTGTTATTTTACTTCAAATTTGTAACCGATTCCCCATACGGTGCTGAGACTCCAGCCGTTGTGATCCTTGATCTTCTCGCGGAGACGTTTGATATGAACATCTACGGTACGGGTATCGCCGATGTATTCGTAACCCCAGATCTGATCCAGCAGCTGTTCTCTGGTGAAGACCTGATTTGGAGAAGATGCGAGGAAATAAAGAAGTTCCAGTTCCTTCGGCGGCATCTCAACGGTATGTCCGTCAACAATGACAGAATAATTAGTCAGATTGATCTCAATTCCAGGATATTCGACACATTTTCCCTTATCTGCCTGAGGGGTCTCAGGTTTTGAACCAACCTGATAGCGGCGTAAAACAGCTTTTACGCGGGCAACAAGCTCTTTGGCATCGAACGGTTTCATAATATAATCATCTGCGCCGAGTTCAAGACCAAGTACCTTGTCGAATACTTCGCCTTTAGCTGAGAGCATGATGATTGGGGTGTTGGATCTGGTGCGGATCTCACGACAGACCTGATATCCATCGATACCAGGCAGCATAAGATCTAAAAGGACCAGATTCGGTTTGTAAGTATCAAAGGCAATCAGTGCCCGTTCGCCGTCGTGGACCATCATGGTATCAAAGCATTCTTTGGCCAGATATAAAGAGACCAGTTCGGCAATATTTTCATCGTCATCGACGATCAGGATTTTCTGTTTATTCATAGATGTATACGCCTCCCATATGCAGATGTATTTTTTTGTTTTATTTCAGTTCGGCAATGGTTACGCCTGCGTCACCCTCGCCGAAAGCCCCAAGACGGAATGATTTGACATGTTTTTGCCGCTTCAGATATTTGTGGATGCCGGCTCTTAAGGCCCCGGTACCTTTTCCGTGAACGATTCTTACGGAACTGAGATGTGCAAGCGATGCATCATCCAGATACTTATCCAGTTCGGTCACCGCCTCATCGACCGTTTTTCCAAGAAGATTGATCTCCGGACTGATCGCAAGGGATTTGCCCATTTTAACTTTACCTTTGCCGGTCTGACGAGTTCTTCCGGCAAATGAATATGCCGGCGCTTCGTCGATGATCTCCAGATCAGAAATGTTGACTGTGGAGCGCAAGATTCCCATCTGCACGGTGACATTCCCTTTGGCATCCGGAAGTGAAGTGACAGATCCGGTCAGGTTCATGCTGAGTACTTTGACAGATTCACCCAACTTGAAATCACTGGCTTTGTAAGTCTTTTTCGGTTTTTTCGCATCCGTCTTCATGGAATTCTGTGTGGCATTCATTTTCTTACGGAGACGTTCACGTTCTTTTTCCATCTCGCAACGGAAATATTTGCCTTGCCGAACTTGTGGAAGTTACGCATCGTCTCATCGGCGGTTTCCTTGGCATCGGCCAGAATCTCATGCGCTTTTTCATTGGCTTCACGGATGATGCGGTCGCGCTGTTCTTCTAATTTGTCACGTTTCTGCCGGGTCTCTTCTTCGAGACGTTCCAGCTCACGTTTGTAGTGCTCGATTTCTTCCTGTTCTTTCCGGATAGTACGCTTACTTGTCTCGAGATCGGTTAACAAGTCTTCGAAGGATTCATCCTGTTCGGTCAGGTGTGTTCTGGCATCATCGATGATGTAATCAGGAAGGCCAAGCTTTCCTGCGATGGCAAACGCATTACTCTTTCCCGGGATACCGATCAGAAGACGGTAAGTCGGACTGAGCGTCTCGACATCAAATTCACAACAGGCATTCTCAACACCTGGTGTGGAAAGGGCGAAGACTTTCAGCTCACTGTAGTGAGTGGTTGCCATGGTGCGGATACCTCGCTGATGGAGATAGCTTAAGATGGCGATCGCGAGAGCGGCACCTTCAGTAGGGTCGGTTCCTGCGTTCAGCTCATCGAACAGCACCAGAGAATGTTCATCTACATGTTTTAAGAATGAGACGATGTTCGTCATGTGAGAGGAGAAGGTACTGAGGCTCTGCTCAATACTTTGTTCATCCCCGATATCGGCATATACATTTTCAAAAAGAGCCAGTTCCGAACGGTCCAGTGCAGGGATATGAAGTCCCGCCTGTCCCATCAGGGTAAATAATCCGACCGTTTTTAAGGAAACAGTCTTACCGCCGGTGTTCGGTCCGGTTACGATCAGAAGATCGAAAGTGTCACCGAGAGTGACGGTGATCGGAACGACTTTCTTCTTATCTAACAGAGGGTGACGTCCTTCGCGGATATGGATTCTTCCTTTTGTATTGAAGACCGGCTTGCTTGCATTCATAAGAATTGCAAGGTTCCCTCTTGCGAAAATGAAGTCCAGCTCCGTCATGATTTTATAGTCGGTGCGGATGGACTCTACGTATTCCGCGATATCGGCACTTAAGCGTGCAAGGATTATCTGTATCTCTTCCTGCTCTTTGCCGTAAAGTTCTTTCAGGTCATTGTTCAGTTTTACAACAGACATCGGCTCGATGAACAGGGTAGAGCCTGTGGCAGACTGATCGTGGATCAGACCGGATACCTGACTCCGGTATTCGGCTTTGACCGGGATACAGTAGCGGTCCCCGCGCATTGTGATGATCGATCCTGCAGATAGGTGCGGAGTGAACCATTGACCAGAGAAGATAAGGTAGAATGTACTTTATCGTTGATCTGGTTCATGGAACGGCGGATCTGCTTCAAGGTGCTGCTGGCATCATCGCTGATCTCATCTTCGTCAATGATACATCTGCGTATCTCGGTGCTGATCAGTGTCAGCGGCTCAATCTGCTGGAAAAATATATCCAGACAATCTTCCGCATCGTCTACAGTCTCATGACGGCCGTAGGATTTGATCTGTCCTGCATTTTCCAAAAGCTTGCAGATGCGCAGGAGTTCTCCGCTTCCAAGAGCTGCACCGACTTCCAGACGCTTTAAAGATTCCCCGACCGGGTTGCAGCTTCCGAAAGAAGGGCGTCCCTTCCTGATGATACGGGTAAATGCGGCGGCAGTCTGTTCCTGTGCAGTATTGATATCCGGAAGAGAAGTCATGGGTTTCAATCTCTTGCAGCGTTCTTTGCCGCCGAAAGAGGTTGCCTGTTCTGTTAAGATGTCAATGATTTTATAATATTCTAATTTCGTTAATGTTTTTTTATTCATGTTTTTCACCTGGATCTATTCTATGTTACTGTACGTACAGTAATTCTGGTCAGTAACTATTCTACCTTATTTGTGCTATAAAGAAAAGGATAATATTGAACATTCTCATTCCATACGGTATACTATAAAAAGGATTGTAAAGGAGACGGAAGAGCTGATGGATGAGCAGAAACATCTGAAAAATGAACAGGGGGAACCTGGAAATAAAACTGAAAAATCAGAGTATTTATTTATGCAGGAAACGATCAAAGACGAGAACAGCCGACGGGAAAAAGCACCGTAAAGATCTGCTTCGGATCGCAGGGCTTGGAGTGGTGTTCGGTGTGTGTGCCTGCATTAGTTTTTCTGCGCTCAGACCATGGCTGGATGAAAAGTTTCCCGGAGATTCGCAGGAAGTTGTAATACCGGAAGAAAAAGAGGAAGAAAAGTTGGATAAAACTACTGCAGATACCGGCAATGACAGTACAGTACAGACGCTTGGCATTGACAGTTACAGAGAACTTCAGAAAGCAATGAACGCAGTAGCATCCGAAGCTGCAAAATCGGTAGTTGAGGTCGTTGGTATCTCGGAAGAGCAGGACTGGACGGAAGAATCTTATGATAATAAGAACAGTGTGTCCGGACTGATCATTGCGGATAATGGACAGGAACTTCTGATATACGGAAAGACTTCTATATTAAGAAATACAAAAGAGATTCATATCAGATTCGCAGATGGGACAACGAAGCAGGCTTCTGTGAAGAAGAAGGATGAAAGTCTTGGATTTGCGATCTATGCTGTAGCCAAAAGCAGCATCGCGCAGTCAACATGGCAGCAGATCAGTATTGCAACTCTTGGCAGTTCCGGTTCGGTACAGAAAGGAGATGCTGCGGTGGTTCTCGGAAAACCGTTCGGTTATGCGGGAGCGGTTGGATTCGGAACGATTGCGAGCAGCAGAAATGAACTGGACGGTGATGACGGAAGTTATCCGCTTCTTTGTACAGACATTGGTGCGGCAGAGGACGGGACAGGTGTGATCATCAACCTGTCGGGCGAAGTGGTTGGAATTATTGACCAGGGCATATCCGGAAACAGCAGCAAAGAACTGGTGACCGGTTATGGAATCTCAGGATTGAAATCAGAGATTGAACTGTTATCCAACGGTCAGGCGGTGCCATATATCGGCATCCGTGGACTGGATGTGACGGCAGAGATCGAAGCGCAGGGAATTCCCGAAGGCGTGTATGTCCGGACTGTAGAGACGGATTCACCGGCAATGGCAGCAGGATCCAGAGTGGAGATATCATTACGGAGGCAGCAGGGAAGAAGATAACATCACTATCAGCCTACCAGAGTGTACTGCGGGACCAGAAAAGCGGCAGTAAGATCAGACTCAAAGGACAGAGACAGGGATCCGGTGGTTATGTGGACATTTCCTTTGACGTGACAGTCGGAAGTAAGGAGTAGTCTGCCGGACTGGATGTTTTGGTGCCGGGACAGTTGTAAAATAAAGATATAGAATATAGAAAGAGGAAATAAGATGAGATATATCAATACCCTTCACGAAGGGGAAACGATCAGAAATGTATATTTGTGTAAAGGAAAGCGTTCGGCGGAGACCAGAAACGGAAGACCGTATGATAATCTGATCCTTCAGGATAAGACCGGAACACTGGACGGAAAAGTGTGGGATCCGAATTCCGGTGGGATCGCAGACTATGACGAGTTGGATTTCATTGAGGTATATGGTGAGATCATCAGCTATAACAATAATCTGCAGATGAATATCAAGCAGATCAGAAAGGTGCAGGAAGGCGAATACATCGCGGCCGATTATATGCCGACAACAGAGAAAAGTACAGATGGCATGTATGAGGAACTGCTTGGATACATTAAGAAAGTAGACAACCAGTATCTGAGACAAGTACTGGATTATTATTTTATAAAAGACGAGACATTTATCCGTAATTTCAAGGGACATTCGGCCGCGAAGACGGTACATCACGGGTTTGCCGGAGGACTTTTGGAACATACACTGAGTGTTGTGAAGTTCTGCGATTACATGGCAGGGGCATATCCGATCCTGAATAAGGATCTGCTTTTCACGGCGGCAATCTGTCACGATATCGGAAAGACGAAAGAATTGTCATCTTTCCCGGAAAATGATTACACAGACGAAGGACAGCTTCTGGGACATATCGTGATCGGTGTGGAGATGATCGGAGATGCAGTCCGCAATATCCCGGATTTTCCGGAGAAACTTGCGAACGAATTAAAACACTGTATTGTTGCACATCATGGAGAACTGGAATACGGTTCCCCGAAGAAACCGGCACTTGCCGAGGCGATGGCTCTGAATCTTGCTGACAATGCAGATGCGAAGATGCAGACCCTGACAGAGTTATTCAAAGATAAAAAAGGTAATGACTGGCTGGGATATAACCGCCTGTTTGAATCAAATATCAGAAAGACAGTTATTTAATGATGCAGAAGAATGAATTAGTAAAGGTTAAAATTGAAGATATCGGAGTCGGAGGAGAAGGCATCGGCAAGGTGGACGGGTATACACTGTTCATCAAAGATACCATTATAGGGGATGTTGTAGAGGCAAAGGTCATGAAAGCCAAGAAGAATTACGGCTATGCCCGCCTGATGAATGTCCTGACTCCGTCGGAAGACCGCGTAGAGAAAGTGGTCTGTCCGATGGCGAGAAAATGCGGTGGATGTCAGATACAGGAGATGAAGTACCCGGCACAGCTTGCATTTAAAGAATCTAAGGTACGCGGCAATCTGGAGCGGATCGGAGAAGTTCCGGGTGAACTTCTGGATCAGATCATGCATCCGGTTGTCGGCTATGGACGAGGAAGGAATGCAGCCGTTCCGCTACCGTAATAAGGCACAGTTTCCGATTGGGACAGACAAAGACGGCAGAGTGACCGCCGGATTCTATGCCGGCAGAACACACAGCATTATCGGGAATACAGACTGTGTACTTGGTGTGGAAGTGAATGAAGAGATCTTGAACTGTATCCTGGATTTTATGGAAGAATTTGAAATTCCGGCATACGATGAAGTGAAACATAAGGGACTGGTGCGCCATGTGCTGCTCCGTTACGGATTTAAAACGGATGAGATCATGGTGTGTTTGGTCATCAATGGAAAGACCATTCCGCACTGCATGATCTGGTCGGACGTCTCCGACAGATTCCGGGCATGACAAGCATCACACTCAGCTCGAATACGGCGAAGACGAATGTGATCATGGGCGATACGATCCGCCTTCTGTGGGGGCAAGAGTTCATCACAGACTATATCGGTGAGATCAAGTATCAGATTTCCCCTCTGTCATTTTACCAGGTGAATCCGGTCCAGACAGAGAAGTTATACGGATTGGCACTGGACTATGCAGGTCTTACAGGCAATGAGACAGTGTGGGATCTGTACTGCGGAATCGGAACCATTTCCCTGTTCCTTGCGAAGAAAGCAAAGCAGGTATATGGTGTAGAGATTATACCTCAGGCTATTGACGATGCAAAGAATAATGCGAAGATTAATAACATTACGAATGCGGAATTCTATGTAGGCAAGGCAGAAGAAGTTCTGCCGGAATATTATAAAGAATATGAAAAGACACATAACGGAGAGACGGCGCACGCTGATGTGATCGTGGTCGATCCGCCGAGAAAGGGCTGTGAGGAATCCCTGCTTCAGACGATCGTGGATATGCAGCCGGAGAAAGTCGTGTATGTAGCTGCGACAGTGCAACGCTTGCGAGGGATGTGAAGTTCTTAAGAGCAAAGGGATATGAACTTAAGGATGTGACGCCGGTGGATCAGTTTCCGCATACGGTGCATGTAGAGACGGTTGTTCTTTTGTCCCAACTGAAATAAAAGCCGGATGATAATGTTGAGGTGAAATGAAGGTGTCTAATCTTTATATCGCTCAGGTAAAGAAGAAATGTGGAATAGAACTGGGACAGAATTTAGAGAAAATAAAGAAAGGAGAGGATATCCCGGTAGAATCATACAATTTGCCGGAGAGATATCAAAATTGAGTATGGAAAATAAGAATAAATGGTGGAAAAATGCAGTTGTATATCAGATTTATCCGAAAAGCTTTCAAGATTCGGACGGAGATGGAATCGGTGATATCCCGGGAATTATCAGCAGACTGGATTATTTGAAAAAACTTGGAATAGATGCAATCTGGCTCTCACCGGTGTATCGTTCGCCACAGGATGACAATGGATACGATATTTCAGATTATCAAGACATTGAGCCGATGTTCGGAACAATGGAAGATATGGAACAGTTATTTGCGGAGGCAAAGAAAACGCGGAATCCGGATTATGATGGATCTTGTGTTGAATCATACTTCTGATGAACACAGATGGTTTTTGGAGGCAAAGAAAAGCAAAGACAATCCGTATCATGATTATTATGTGTGGCG
>ENA-OQCX01000402-OQCX01000402.1-human-gut-metagenome-genome-assembly--contig:-NODE-402-length-22211-cov-2.463548_pt1 | contig 22211 bp, 30 predicted proteins | sample MGYA00242762_ERZ504587 | MGnify/ENA primary metagenome ERZ504587 (study PRJEB26092, sample SAMD00036337) | human gut metagenome | host: Homo sapiens | study: EMG produced TPA metagenomics assembly of... | reverse complement strand
GGAAGTACCTGGCGGATACGGTCTGCCAAGGAGCGTACCTACCAGACAGGTTCTCCTATGGCAGAGGTGCTGCACATGAATCTGGAAGAAGAGTTCAGGAAAAGCGATGGATGCTGGAGCGTCTGGGGCTGGAAAAGGGACAAGTAATATTCTGCTGTCCGCCCACCGTGAGGAGAACATCGATTCCGAAAAGAACTTCCTGAGCCTGTTTACTGCTATCAACGCACTGGCAGAGAAGTACGATATGCCCATCCTGTACTCTTGCCATCCCAGAAGCAAGCACCGTCTGGAAAAGAGTGGCTTCAAACTGGATCCTCGTGTCCGGGTCAATGAGCCGCTGGGCTTCAACGACTACAACAAACTGCAAATGAACGCTTTGGCAATCGTCTCCGACTCTGGCACTCTGCCCGAGGAGAGCAGCTTCTATCTGTCCATTGGTCATCCCATCGCCGCCGTATGCATCCGCACCAGCACAGAGCGTCCCGAGGCGCTGGAGGCCGGTGATTTCATTCTGGCTGGCATTACCACCCGGGAACTTCTCAACGCCACCGATATGGCCATTAAGATGAAGCAGAAGGGCGTTCTGGGCAAGCCCTGCCCGGACTATGTGGACGAGACCGTGTCCATGAAGGTGGTTCGCATCATTCAGGGTTATGTAAACGTGGTCAATAAGATGGTGTGGAGGAAATACTGAGTTATAAAGTGAGAAAGCTATGCGACGAGTGAATATATTAGGCGTTGAAATTTCGGCTGTTAACAAAGAAACTGCGATTCAATATTTATTAGAAAACATGGACAGAGCAAGAGGAAGATATATTTGTGCTTGTAATGTTCATACTACTGTAACAGCACATGAGAATTTGGACTACCAAGTGGTTCAAAACAATTCATTTATGACTCTGCCAGACGGGAAACCCTTATCTAGCGTTGGAGTTCGTCGCGGGTATTCGGAAATGGGGCGAGTGACCGGGCTGATTTTATGGAGCAAGTGATTGCAGTTACAGAAAAAAGTGATGCTCGTCACTATTTTTATGGAACAACGCAAGAAAATCTGAATGCACTGCTCGAATACCTGAAGGCGAATTATCCACAATTATCCATTGTCGGTTGTGAACCATCGTTGTTTAGGCCGTTGACGACACAAGAAGAAACGGAACTGTGCGATAGAATCAACGAATCGAAAGCAGATTTTGTATGGGTTGCACTCGGTGCGCCACGTCAAGAAAAATTTTGTGCAAAACTCAGCAAAAAAACAAATGCCGTTTGGATAGCTGTTGGTGGAGCATTTAATGTTATTTCTGGAGTGATTCCACGTGCACCGCAGTGGATGCAGGATCATGGACTTGAATGGTTTTACCGATTTATGAAAGAACCGCGTAGATTATTTAAGAGATATTTTGTAACGAATAGCAAGTTTATATGGTACCTATTTAGGGATAATGGTGTCGAGTGATGAAAAAAGTGGTTATGGTCGTACCTAGTTTTTCAGCAAAAGGTGGTATCTCTTCTGTTGTAAACGGCTATAGAGGTTCTGAGCTGGAAAAGAAGTATAAGATAAAATATATTGAATCCTATTGTGATGGCAGCAAAGCAAAAAAAATATGCAAAGCTATAGAGGCTTATTTTTTGTTTTTCAAGGAAATGACAATAAATAAGCCGAATCTTGTGCATATTACATTCTTCGTTTTGGCGAGTAGCTTTATAGAAAATTACCATTTGTGTATATAGCGAACATCTTTAATGTTCCTGTGATTAATCATATTCATGGATCAGAAATTGCAAACTTTTATATTAATGCGAGCAATAAGAAAAAACGATTGGTAGAGGATTGTTTTGATAGATGCAAATATTTGGTGGTTCTTTCTGAAGAATGGAAAAATAATTTACAGGTCGTAAAAACAAATACTTCAAAAGTCGTTATAGAGAATTACAGTATTATACATAAAGAATTTTTGAAGAGAAAAAATCATCAGGATAAGATTATTCTCTTTTTAGGATTTATTACAGAGCTTAAAGGTGTCTTTGACATTCCTGATATTGCAAAAAAATCATTGAACGTAATAGAAATGTTAAATTTGTTTTAGCTGGAAGCGGAGAGATCGAGAAGTTACAGGCTATTATTGAGGAAAAAGGTGTATCTCAGTATTTTTCATTTCCGGGATGGGTAAAAAATGAAAAAAAAGAAAAACTTCTTCAAGAGGCAGATCTTTTCTTTTTGCCATCTTATACGGAAGGAATGCCGATGTCGATTCTAGAAGCAATGGGATATGGGTTGCCCATAGTTGCCACAAATGTTGGAGGAATACCGCAGCTTGTGGAAAATGGTAAAAACGGCTACATGGTAGAGCCAGGAAGTATAGATGATTTTGCTAAGGTAATACTTGAATTGATCGGGAATGATGAGCTTATTTACTGCATGGGAAAGGAAAGCATTGAAAAAGCATATGAGAAGTATTCTTTAGAGAAACATCTGGAGAAAGTGTGTAAATTATATGAAAAAGCTATGGACGAGTGATTGAGATGAATAAAATTGGACGCTACATATACAGAACAGAGGAATTTGTGCGTAAGGTGTTTTATAAGATTTTCCGAGAAAGTGTAATTAAATCTTCTTTTGGAAGCTGTGGTAAAAATGTACATATTGCTGAAAAAAGTGACATTAAGGGAATTGGCAATATTAGTATAGGAGATGATGTTGCGATTGGCCCTCATGCATTGTTGTGGACAACACGAGCAAATATTATTATTAAAGAGAAAGTAGTAATTGGCCCAAGACTTAGTATCATCACAGGGGATCACAAGATGAATGCAGTAGGAAAGTACATGGCTGATGTAACAGATGAAGAAAAAGATGACGAAAACGATCAGGATGTCATTATTGAGAAGGATGTTTGGATAGGGGCTAATGTAACAATTCTTAAGGGAGTAACTGTAGCAGAGGGATGCGTTATTGGGGGGGTGTGTATTAACTAAAAGTACCCATCCTACGGCATATATGTAGGAGTACCCGGTAGACGTGTTTCTGAAAGATTTACGAACGAAGAATTAGAAGATCATATAAATATATTGCAAGAAAAATCCAAATGGTGATTTTAATATGAGAACAAAATACACAATCAATGAACTTTTATTTGAGATATATTTGATATGCGTGATTTTAGGGTCTTTGCTAAGAAATATGTTGGGTGTATGGGAGCCGATATATGATACATACAGGTTCGTTAGTAAAGGAAGATGGGGGACTTTCTTTTTAAGTTTTTCAAGTGTTATTATTCTTGTGCTGATATTTAGATGCTTTATACAATATATAAAAAAGTCCATGCAGGAATAAGGATTTTGATTATAAGTTCGATTTTATATTATTTGATATGGACTGTATTAGCTTTAGATAAAGCGCCTGTTCAATCTGTTCTTTTTGAATCGATTTCTACATCAATGATTTTGTTGCCAGTGGCAGCGCTACTTGGTTTTGATGACAATATATGGAATATATTGGAAAACAATTGCCATATATAAATATACTCTTCTGCTGTTGTTTTTATGTTGCTGTTTTTTCTTTTTGGGCTAATTATGGAATAAAATGGCCTATGAATGCGTCATATAAAGGAATATTTTCATGTTGGTTTACATCTGCTTGCATTATGACATTTTTGGATTTCCCCCAAAGGATAAAAGAAAGCTGATATACTGTAATTTGTTGCTTATTATCGCTGCTGCATTTATTACACAGTCAAGAGCATGGGTATTACAAACATTAATACTATTATTTATATTTGTTGCGGTTCTTGGTAATAGGAATAGATCTGTTAAGATTTTAATGGGATGTTTGCTGATTATTATTTGCGGTATTGGGGAGTTTTCTTTATATTTTTTCCAGAGATTACAGGAAATTTTATTCAATAGAGGAATGAAGATACCAGAAGTGGACAATACGTAATCTTTTTTTGCGCAGCATTCATGGGAAGATTTGATCTTTGGATTGGGTATCAATGCTTCTTATAGCTACTTGGGAAATAAGAACTATATTTATTTCGATAATCAGTTTATGTTTGTTATGTTCCATTATGGAATCTTCCCAGTGATTGCATGGTTGTGTGTATATGCATCTACTTTAAAAGGCAGTAAGATTTATAATGAGCAAAGTAGAATAGTGATTCGAGCAGCAAAATTTGTCGGATTTTTTGTATTACTAGCGTATATGGGCGTTTCTACATATTATCAGATTGAGTTGGGATATAGTGGCGTTATTGTAATGATGCTTATTGGAAAAGCATTAAGAGAAAAATATTACGGGAGATCATAGGCTGATGAAAAAGATATCATTTTTAATAGGTAGCTTAGGTGGAGGCGGTGCTGAGAGAGTTACAGTTGCCTTAGCCGATTATTTTTGTGAAAGCGGTTATGAAGTTTTCTTTATTGTATTTTCAAAGGCAAATAATAATTATAGGATTAATCCGAAAATTAAAATCGATTATTTGCCTGAGAATACAGGGAAATGTGCGATATTTTCTAAGAATAAAAGAATTAAAAAAATTATTGAAAAATCAAGCGCCAGATTATGTGATTTCGTTGGGCTTGGGATATCAATATTTGATATTGGGAAATTTGCTAAACAAATATAAATTTATTTTATCGGAAAGAAATGCTCCGCAGTATTATTACAATTGGTATCAGAAGATTTATGTAAAGTATAGTTACGAAAAAGCATATAGAGTTGTTTTCCAAACCGAAGATGCAAAACAGTATTATGGTAAGAGCCTAGAGAAAAAGTCAAAAGTAATTGCAAATCCTATTACCTCGTCAATTCCGGATCCATATGATGGAGAAAGAGAAAAAAGAATTGTAGCTGTAAATAGATTAAGTCAACAAAAAAATATATTCATGCTGCTCAGGGCAATGAAAAGAGTCCTTGATGTGTTCCCGGAATATGTATTAGAAATATATGGTAAAGGCGAACAACAGGAGGAATTAGAAAAATACGCTAAAGAACTAAATATTTCTGATAATGTTAAATTTATGGGACAAAAAGCAAATGTTCAAACATATATAGTGAATGCTAGTGTTTTTGTATCATCATCAGATTTTGAGGGAATGTCTAATTCAATGCTGGAAGCTATGGCGATAGGACTTCCTGTGGTATGTACAGATTGTCCGATAGGTGGTGCTAGAATGGTTATAAAAAATAATATTAATGGCATACTTACACCTGTCGGTGATGATAGAATATTTGCGGATGAAATAATAGGATTACTAAAAAATCCGGAAAAAGCAAAAAGACTGGGAAAGCAAGCAAGTGAGTTGAGAGAACAGCTAAATGTAAAGAAAATAGCAAAGGAATGGGAGAAATTATTTGAAGATTAAGTTAAAGCTTTTAGGTGCATTGTAAATCTTACACCCTAGCAAAGAGAGGATGGCAATTCATGATAATATTATATATTGGAAATGTCGGATATCCAGACACTGCTTCATCGATTCATGTCAGAAATAGAGCTATATTTATGAAATCTTGTGGACATGAAGTTCATGTATTATGTGAGTTGGCTTCTGATGGCAAAAGAATGGAAGAAGTGGATGAGGTGACATACCAATATATGGATCCTTATCCGGGACGAGGAAAGGTAAGAGGTGCTTTTTGGAATTTAGATCAAGTATTTGGGAAATTTTATTTTAAGCAAACACAAAAATATCTTGATAAAATAAAACCTGATATAATCATTTTATATGAGCCGAATTCGATATTATATGTTTTAAAAATGTTAAATCTTTCCAAAAAAGAAGGATTTAAGTTGGTAATAGAAACTACGGAATGGAGAAACCCTAAAGATTATCGGGGAATTATTCCGAGAGTTATTAATACAGAAAAAGACTTACAAAAAAAATATATCGATAAAAAAGTTGGCAATGTTATAGCAATAAGCAAATATTTGTATCAACACTATTTAGAGCAAAGCTGTAATACTATTCTGTTACCACCAATCTTCCCAGAAGCTGATAAAAAAGAAAAAATTAAATAAAGAGAAAATTTCAGATAATAGAAAAGTGCTGAAAATTGTTTATGCAGGCGACATTGGCTTCAAAGGATTATATTGATACTCTATTACATGCGATAATTCGACTAAATACTGATGAAGTACGTGTTGTCATTGATATAATTGGCCCTGATAAGATGCAAGTGCAGAAATTGGTAGGGAACGATGAATTAGAAAAATATGGAATTTACTGTCATGGAAGATTGTCACATGACAAGACGCTAAGTATAGTGGAAAAGGCAGATTTGTCGGTTTTATTACGGATGAATAAAAGATATGCGAAAGCAGGAGTTTCGACAAAGTTTTGCGAGGCAATGATGTTAGGGGTTCCTAGTATTTGTACATCTGTAGGAGGCACGGATCTATTTATAAAAGATAAATATAATGGATTCCTTGTTAGAAATAATGATCTGAATACATTAGAAACCAACATTGCTTAGTATTCTCGATTTGTCAAGAGAACAAATTGAAGAAATAAAAAATAATGCATTGACAACAGCAAATGAACTGTTTACGCCTGATAAATATATAGAACAATTTAATGCGTTTTTGAATAAGTGTAAGTGAGTCTGCGTTTGAATGTAAATAGTGTTATAAAGTCTAGTACTGAATGTGAAACATCTAGGGACTGCTCTTTGTCCAAACAGAAAATCAGGAAGAAGGGATTGAAAGAAGGGTCTGGAGAGGAGGATTCTTATAAGAATCCAGAAATCATGCTACAGAAGTATTCTTGATATTAGATGTTTTTGCTATGCTTTTTCCTTTTTTACGTTTGAGTTGAACAGAAATATGGTTCTGGGTGGAATTCCGGATACCTGCGTAAATCGAATGCTGCGAATTAGAACGACGGCTGACTGATCCTTAGCGGACGTGTAAGCCTTAGATAAAATGGTGTCAGGCCACTACGTTCTTATTCTACAGCTTAGGCAACAAGTTGGATAGCAACACGGCTGGATGCTGTGGGGTTACCCGCAAATACAGTGTAGGAGAATAAAATGCTAAAGGAAAGGCTACAAAATATTCCTTTGGGGGTAAAAGCAGCAGTGGTTTATACCATGGCATCTGTTTTTTCACGAGGATTATCAATGATTACAGTTCCAATTTTCACGAGAATAATGTCTACAAGCGAAATTGGAATGGTTAATTTATATAACTCTTGGTATTCTTTGTTGAGCGTAATTGCAACACTATCATTAACATCAGGTGGATTTCAGGCAGCGATGAAAGACTTTGAGGGGGAAAGGGATCAATATCAATCGGCTGTTTTGACATTAACATCAATGATGGCAATTGTTCTAGGATGTATTTATTTCCTCATACCTGATATTTGGAATAGAATTATAGGGTTGCCTTCTGTGCTGATAATTTTGATGCTAGTAATGTTTTTCTTTGCACCGGCGCAGGATTTTTGGCTGTTAAGACAGAGATATGAGTATAAATATAAATTAGCTGGTGCATTGACAATGGGATCGGCTTTAGCATCAACAATATTTTCCGTAATAGTTGTTTTATATTTAAATAAAGCGGGATCTGGTCAAGTTGTGGTGGGCCGATTGTATGCAACTAACATAGCAACAATAGTTATTTCGGCGGTTATATGGATTAAAATATATGCAAAAGGGAAAACGATAGTAAATATAAAGTATTGGAAATACTCTTTAAAGTTAAGCGCTCCTCTTATTGGTTATGCTTTTGCAGCACAAATTTTAAGTGTTTCAGATCGAATGATGATAAGCAAAATGGTGGGAAATGATGCGGTTGGAATATATAGTACTTTATATACTGTAAGCTCAATTTCACTATTAGTTTGGAGTGCAATTAATTCATCATTTATACCGTATTTATATCAGAATATAAGTAAAAAAGATAATAAAATTAGGGAATTATCATTGGCTTTAATGGGAGCGTATGCTATTATTGCAGTTATGCTTACTTTTTTAGCGCCAGAAATAGTTAGAATATTAGCTACTAAGGAATATTATGAAGCAATTTATATTATGCCACCTATTGCAGCAGGAGTGTTTTTGACTTCTGTATCAAATATGTATTCTAATTTACTTATATACCATAAAAAAACTAATTATATAATGTATTCTTCGACTATCGCAGCTATTGTAAATCTTATACTGAATTACATATGTATAAATATTTTTGGCTATATGGCAGCTGCATATACTACACTGGTAGCATATATGGTGTTAGCAGGTGCACAAGTGATATTCGCAAGAAAGGTTCATCTTAAAGAAGCTGGAAATAAATCGGTATATAATGATAAGGCAGTATTGTTTATGGCGATACTAACGATCATAGCTGCGTTGTTCGGTTTAGTATTGTATCGTTATACTGCGTTAAGATATGTATTAATTTGCATTGGGATGATTGCAGGAATAAAAATTGCGTTAGTGGCTTTGAAAAAAATGAAAGATAACTAGTAGAGTCAATTTGAGCCTAGAATACTGAAAACTAACAATTCAAGGCTTGTCGAAAACTTTTGGGGGATGGGGAACAGCAATTAGCGGGTAATCAATAACTGAGAAGGGTGGTGTATTATTGAAAAACTGAATATTTGTAGATTAGTGAAAACGAGGCACTCGTTGATATTTTTAAATTAGAAGAATAATATTAGGAGGAAGATTTAAAATGGGAAAGTATTTTGGAACAGATGGTTTTCGTGGCGAAGCCGGAGTCACATTAACAGCAGACCATGCCTATAAAGTGGGTCGCTTTCTGGGCTGGTATTATAACGCTCTCCGTGAGCGCAATGGTGATACCGACCTGCTCGCATTGTCATTGGCAAAGACACTCGCCGCAGCTCTTACATGTTTGAGTACAGTCTGGTTGCTGGTTTGACTGCTTCTGGTGCAGATGCTTATCTACTCCACGTCACTACCACTCCGTCTGTGGCTTACATTGCTCGTGTGGATGACTTTGACTGTGGCATCATGATCTCTGCCAGCCACAACCCCTACTACGACAACGGAATCAAACTGATTGACTGTTACGGTGAAAAAATGCCCGAAGAGACTCTGCTGCTGGTGGAGGACTACATCGATGGCAAGCTCCATGTATTTGACAAGGACTGGCCGGAACTGCCTTTTGCTCATCGTGAGCATATCGGCTGCACCGTGGACTACGTGGCAGGCCGCAACCGCTATATGGGCTACCTGATCTCTTTGGGTATCTACTCCTTCAAGGGTGTGAAGGTTGGTCTGGATTGCGCCAATGGTTCCAGCTGGAATATTGCTAAGAGCGTTTTCGATGCTCTGGGTGCAGATACCTACGTTATCAATAACAAGCCGAACGGTCTGAATATCAACAACAATGCTGGCTCCACCCACATCGAGGGTCTGCAGAAATTCGTAGTGGAGAAGGCTTGGATGTCGCTTTGCCTACGATGGTGACGCCGACCGCTGCCTGTGCGTGGACGAGAAGGGTAATGTCATCACTGGCGACCATATCCTGTATATCTATGGCTGCTATATGAAAGAGCGTGGCAAGCTGCTGACCAATACTGTGGTTACGACTGTCATGTCCAACTTTGGTCTGTACAAAGCGTTTGATGAGCAAGGTATCGGTTACGCCAAGACTGCTGTGGGCGACAAGTACGTATACGAGTACATGGCGAAGAACGGCTGTCGTATCGGTGGTGAGCAGAGTGGTCATATCATCTTCTCCAAATATGCCAGCACCGGCGATGGCATCTTAACCAGTTTGAAGATGATGGAAGTCATGCTGGCTAAGAAGAAGCCGATGAGCGAGTTGGCGGCACCGCTGAAGATCTATCCGCAGGTGTTGGAGAATGTTCGTGTGACCGATAAGAAGGCTGCACAGAATGATCCTGCTGTGCAGGAAGCCGTGTCTAAGGTTGCTGAGGCACTGGGCGATACCGGCCGTATTCTGGTTCGTGAGTCCGGCACTGAGCCGGTGGTTCGTGTTATGGTGGAAGCACCTGACCATGATACCTGCCAGAAGTATGTTGATGAAGTGGTCAATGTGATCTGCAAAAAGGGATATAAGGTATAAAGTCAATGACGACTCTGGCAGTGTCCGGAGTCGTTTTGTGTAAGTGGAAAAGTATCATAGAAAAATGAATAATAGGAGGGGCAAAACCTATGTGTGGAATCGTTGGATTTACAGGAAATCGACAGGCAGCACCGATCCTGCTGGACGGTCTGTCAAAACTGGAATATAGAGGATATGACTCGGCTGGACTGGCTGTCCGTGACGGAGAAAATCTGGCACAGGTCGTGAAAGCGAAGGGCGCCTGTCCAATCTGATTGAGAAAACCGATAACGGTAATGCACTGAAAGGAACTTGTGGTATTGGCCATACCCGTTGGGCAACCCACGGTGAGCCGAGCCAGACGAATGCACATCCGCATGTTTCCGGTAACTGTAGCCGTTCCGGTTCCGGCACAGTGGAGTCTGAGGTCGTTGGCGTACATAACGGCATCATCGAGAACTATACTGAACTGAAAGAAAAACTGTTGAAGCATGGCTATACGTTCTACAGCCAGACGGATACCGAAGTGGTCATCAAGTTGGTGGACTACTATTATAAGAAGTACAACCTCGGCCCTATCGATGCCATTGCCAAGACGATGGTTCGTGTGCGCGGTTCCTATGCGCTTGAGCTGATGTTCCGTGATTACCCAGGCGAGATTTGGGTGGCCCGTAAAGACAGCCCGATGATCATCGGCATTGCAGACGGTGAGACCTATGTGGCTTCGGATGTTCCGGCAATTCTGAAATACACTCGCAATGTGTACTACATCGGCAACCTTGAGTTCGCAAAGCTTGTTCCGGGTGAGGCTCATTTCTATGACCTGAATGGTGATGAGATCGAAAAGCAGACCACCGAGATCAAGTGGGACGCAGAAGCAGCTGAAAAGGGCGGCTTTGAGCATTTCATGATGAAAGAGATCCATGAGCAGCCGAAAGCTGTTCAGGATACCCTTAACTCTGTGATCAAGAACGGCGCTATCGACTATCAAGCGTGGAAATCACCGAGGATGAGATTAAAAACTTTGAGCAGATCTATATTGTTGCCTGTGGCTCTGCATGGCATGTGGGCATGGCTGCTCAGTATGTGCTGGAAGATATGGCAGATATTCCGGTGCGTGTGGAACTTGCATCCGAGTTCCGCTATCGTAAGATGCCGCTCAATCAGAAGGCACTGGTGATTGTTGTCAGCCAGTCTGGCGAGACAGCAGATACATTGGCTGCACTGCGACTTGCAAAAGAAAAAGGCATAACCACAATGGCAATCGTCAATGTGGTAGGCAGCAGTATTGCCCGTGAAGCGGACAAAGTGTTCTACACCCTTGCTGGTCCAGAAATCTCTGTTGCAACGACCAAGGCATACAGTGCACAATTGGCGGCTATGTATTGTCTGGCGGTTCAGTTTGCGAAGGTTAGAGAAAAAATCACTGAAGAACAGTACAGCTACTATATTTCTGAACTTCTGACTCTCCCGGAAAAGATGCAGAAAGCTCTGGAAGATAAGGAGCGCATCCAGTGGTTCGCAGCAAAGTATGCCAATGCACATGATGTGTTCTTCGTAGGCCGTGGCATTGACTATGCTGTCTGCTTGGAAGGTAGTTTGAAACTGAAAGAAATCAGCTACATTCACTCGGAGGCATATGCAGCTGGCGAACTGAAGCACGGAACTATTAGTCTGATTGAGCAGGGAACGCTGGTCATCGGCGTGCTGACCCAAAGCGAACTCTACGAAAAGACTATCAGCAATATGTTGGAGTGCAAGAGCCGTGGTGCTTATCTGATGGGGCTCACTACTTATGGCAAGTATGAAATCGAAGATCAGGTAAACTTCACAGTTTATGTTCCAAAGGTGGATGAGCACTTCGTTGGTAGCCTGGCAGTGATCCCGCTGCAGTTGCTGGGTTACTATGTGTCTGTAGCCAAGGGTCTGGATGTGGATAAGCCGAGAAACCTCGCAAAGAGTGTGACAGTGGAATAAGATGCAAGACCTAATAAAAGTATTAGCCAAAATCCTCACAAACATCCTGACCGCTCTCTACGAGCCGTTTGGATTTTCACTTCTGCTTTCCTTTTTGGCTATGTTTTTCTACCTGTATGCATATGAGCCTACCGCAGCAGGAAAAGGCTGGAAAAACGCATAGCAACATGGTATCAGAAATTCAAGGAGAGTGTGTTCTTTCGGAAGCTGTTTTTACTGACCTTCGTGACATCGATGATCCTGTTTAGAACCCTGTTAAACCGGAACCTGTGGATGAACCCATTGTCCGATGTTATGGGTGGCTGGGGTATCTGGGAGACGGTGAATGGCGAACAGAAACTGACAACTGAGTGCATTGAGAACGTGATCATGATGGTGCCGTTCACCAGCATGGTTATATGGACATTTCAAGAGAAAGTGGGCAGTAGCTGGAAGAAGATACTGTGGTATAGCGGAATGATAGCATTCATTTTTTCGATAAACATTGAGATGCTACAGCTGTTTTTAAGGCTCGGTACGTTCCAACTATCTGACTTGTTCTATAACACAGTCGGTGGAGCGCTTGGTGGTTTGATATACTACGCGGCGATGAAGGCAAGAAAGCATCAGTAGTCTGTAAAAGAATCGAATTATGTGGAATATAGGAGCGGAAGCTCCCGATGCTGCTCGGATAATCACACACCTCTTCGTGGTGAGTAGCAGGCAACGATCTGTGATCGGCAGAGATGTGATAACGAATAAATGTAGAAAACAAATAGGTGCTATCATTATGGACGATATTTTGAAACTTGCAAAGGATTATTCGAAAAAACGTCATTTAGACCTTCTCCCGCGTGGTAATGATAATATTTTGGAAAAGCTTGATTATATATATGATGAAAATTGGGAAAATCAAGGCGTACCTTATCCATATGAAATATTAACGTATCTGTTTGATAGCTATTATGTTTTACCCGAGAGACCAGATTTGGCAGCACTGTTTTGCTGGCAGGCAATTAATCATTCATATTACGTTCAGCAATTAAGCGATAACAATGTAGGTTTCTGTCAGGACACAAGGGGGATTGAACTTGTTCGAGATGCGATTTTAGTTGACTGGAGTAATAAATATAAAGCAATTTTAGAGCCTTTTTTGAAGAGAATGCCAGATAAAACATTTCATTATGTTGCATCGTATATGCTTAAAGGGTATGCGATGGAAAAGAATGGAATAGCAGAAAAATATGGGGCCACTTCGTATAAATCGTTAAAACGAAAAATTCCATCGCTATTAGATATTTTGGATAATGCGTATGGAAAGTCATACTGTCAGATCTCCAATCCGACACTTGTTAATAATGAAGTGGATCTTGGAATTACTAATGCAAATAAAGGAAAGAGTCGAGCCATAACACATAGTTTTGGAATAAAATTAAGAGCGCTCATGCTAGGAGAAGAAGTTGAGATTACATTCTGTGATGTGCAAGGAACAAAGAAAATATACAAATTCACAGAAGTAGAAAGAATGTCGTTCGTTCTTTTTGGTATTCTCTATGCTTCTCGTTGCAATAATTTCCATGGTAATGTTGCGGCTCGAATGAACAGCATCAATGCAAACAAAGATACATTTAAAATGTATACAGATATGTTTTTGACAGAGTATATTATTTTGGCAATCCATCTGAATAGCAAGGTGTTCTGTCGGATGTGGTGCTGAATAAGGTTAAGGAAAATGTCGATTTGATGATATGATAGATGTTGCACTCATTTTGATGGCTTGAAAGAATGCAGACTTTATAGACAGTATCGAATGATAAAAAATTCCTAAAATAGAAAACAGTTCTCGGAGTTAGACTGGAACAGGCAAATTAAGTGGGGGGAAAATGTCAAAACGAAAACGGAATGAAGATTTAATCTTAGCACAATGGCAAACCTATGTGGAGATGGCCAATTCGGTGAGTCAGAGGCGGGATGCTATGAATAATGTATTTATTACCCTAAATCTGGCATTACTTACTGCGGTTTCTTTGGCATGGGATATTAAATCTGTTTTTATTATAATAGCAGGGATTATAACGTGCATTATTTGGGGATTTTTTATTAGACATTTCAGATTACTGAAAACATCTAAATTTAAGGTGATTGCTCAATTAGAAACAAAATTACCAGAAGCTCCATTTATTGATGAATGGGAAGATTTGAAGTCTTCTAAGAAATATGTAGACGGAACAGATCTTGAACAACTACTGCCGATTACATTTTCTGTTATGTACATTGTGGCAATAATTATAATCAGTAGGGGGGATAAGATACTTTGGAATCAGGCCAGGTGTTCCAGACCGCGATTGGCGTTATCGAAAGCTGATTTTATGAAGTTCATATATTATATATTTCATTTATTATCCCATAGTGATATAATTAAACCATCATAACAGGAAAGAGGTTATCACCTATGCCCAGAACTAAAGGTAGCAAGAATAAGCCCAAAACTGTGACTGTTGATTTTGCAACGCAGATTGCGGAAAAGCAGTCCGCGAATGAAGCACTCGCAGCCGAGATCGCATCCATCACCGCCAACATTGACACTTTGAAGACTGACCTGAAAGCAAAAAAGGTTGCTTTGAAGAAGGCCGAAAAAGAAGTGACCACACTGGAAGCAAAGAAGGCAAAGGCAGATGCCAAGGCTGCAGAAGAAGCAAAGAAGGCAGAAGCGGAATCCGTTCTGAAAAAGCTGCTGGCCGAAGGCGTGAGTGCCGATGAAATCCTCGCAAAACTGAAATAACAAGAAAAACCCGTGATGGACGGTGCATAACACACCGTTCATTACGGGTTTTAGGGTTATAAAAACATAAGTTCATCCGGCGGCCACATCAAACTGAAAATGTGCCGGAAGGTTGAACTGCTCGATAAACGCATGGTGCTGCTCATGGTAATGCCGCAGATCATATCCGAGATGGTGCAGTTCCAGAAGTTTTACCAGCACCAGATTAAGGTGAATCTTTTTGACAGCAGCAATTTGCGCAGCGTCCAGCCCTCTCCGTGTCATTTGGTAAACATCATCGCTGTCTAGCATCAGATGAGAGGTAAAGGCATTCTGTTCATAGAGAAAGATGTGCTTGTCCTTAATGGTCAGAAACTTGTTCAGAGTATGCAAGTCCATAAGCAGCTGATGCTCCAGATAATGACCGAGCGCATAGCCGCACACCATCTGCTTGGTCTGTTTGTTCAGCTGGCGATTGATAAGAATCAATGGCTTATCAAAATAGAGCGAAAGTAAACCCAACATATCTTTAATGCGAGATGTTTCACTGATGTCCAGACTGCAACTGCGCGCGATCTGTTTGATGTTGCGAGTTCCGGCATTTTGGACAAGTTCGTTGGCGGCTTGGTGAATAAATGCAGAATCCATAATGTGATCTCCTTCCGGGGATAGCATAGTGAATAGAACAGTGGTTCACAGGTTCATTATTCGTTCCTTTTCTCGTTTTTGTTCTCGGTACTTAAAATAGGCTTTGTGCATTTCATACATGATGCCGTCCATATCCTGCGGGGTCAACTCTCCGCTGGCAAATAGCTCAGTAAGCTCAAATGCGAGATGCTGGGCTTCTATTTTGCCCTTTTTTCCGTAGGCTTCGGCGGCACGTTCGATAAATAAAGACTGATCCGGTTGTAAATAAGTCAGAGGTACATGGAATATATCGGCCATCTTTTCAAGCATTTCAATACTGCGAGGGTAGCGGCCATCACGCTCCCATCCGATGATCGTTCTTTTGTTGATACCCAGACATTGTGCCAATTCGTCCTGTGTTAAAGAATGCTTCTTTCGTAGATCGCGAACTTTCTCTCCAAATTTCATGTTTGCAACCTTTCTATGGCGTAGTTATCGTGCCGTAACAATGTGCAACGGGATTTGTAAATATTCAATCTGAAAGATGCAACGAATTTTCATATTTTCCTCTTGACACGGCGGCACGACTTGCTTATAATATATGCTATATTCTATCATCTTTTGGATTATTATACCGTAAAAACCGTAAATATGCAAGCTGAAAAAGGTGAAAAAAGAGCGGAAGTTCAAAAGGTGAAATTGAATAGAAGAAAAAAACCTAAACCAACACAAAGGAGGCCGTGAGAAGATGAGCAACGGAGAACATGAAATCCGCACCCCAAAAGGGCTGCGGATCGGGAATCGCAGTGTCGTTGATGGAAAGAATATGCTTCAAATCAAGCGTGGTGGCTGTGAAGATTATATTTCTGCTGAATCACTGGTGGAGTACATTCACGGTCTTCCTGTAAAGAGTATAGAATTTGCAACGCCGGAGGATTGCCGGAAAGAGGCCTGAAGTAAGAGGGCTTCATCGGACACTGAAAGGAAAGAGATGGAATCTTAGGCGGCACCTGGTTAGCCGACCAGCTCCATCAGACGTTCTTTCGGGTCTACAATATAATATCTGTTTGTTTAGAGCGATACCGTAGCAATATGTGATATAGGCCGGAACAGAATGAGCGAATGCAGCGCAGTAGTGCGCCTGCAAGTAGTTCATCCTGTTTCGGCTTTTTTATTTGAAAGTTTTTTGAAAAAAAGTGGTTTGCCAAAACCCTTATTTAGAATGCTATAGGTATAGGCATAATTTTAATCGAATGGAGCTTAGGCTCCCCGTTCAAAAAAAACGGGTGGGTCTGAGGTCATTTCTGCTGTTCTTTCATAGAAGACTCACCTGTTGCCGAAAGGCAGGAAGGTGGTTAAAATGAATTTTATTACCTTGAAAGAACTGAAGAAGATGGTTCCTGTTGCAAGTGAATTTAAGCGAGTGCCGGGTTTGAAGAAGATATTGGAAGATGGTATAGAAGTGATTCTCCGAAAACAGATGGAGAACCATGCGGAAGTAGTCGTCTATAAAAATGGATATGTTTCCTACCATGCACACGAAAGATATACGGTGTTTGCACTTCATAACTGTACACACTACTACTATGAATCGCAGGGAAATGAGCATCAGACAATTCCACATAACCATTTTGAGGATATGGAATGGCATATTCGTCTTGTGCTGGAGGGAGAGGATCGACTTGTGCGTAATCTTGAAGCACGGGAAAGTGAAACTTTTTCGTATGCGGCGGATGTGAATCCGGAGTATAACAATGAAATGGAAGATCCGCGTATAAATGTTATGGATTTTGTGTTGAATAAAGAATTTTTGAGAAAGGCAAGCGAACTGCTGAAAAAGCACCAGTGGGAAATGATTTGTCGCCACTATATTGAGGGAATGACGCACCGGGAAATTGCTGCTGAGATGGGAGTATCACATCAATATGTGACAAAGGGAATCAAAAAGGGGCTTCACCGCATCCGTTGCACTTATACATAATATAGAAAAAACTGCCGTGGGGACTTAAAAATCCCTGCGGCAAATTTTTTTTTGAGAAAATTTGAAAAAGTGGTTGCCAAACACCCCTTTCAGAATGCTATAGGTGTAAGGGTTATACAACAAGCCCTCACAAAAGTTCTTTGACAACTGAATAAGCATCCCAGAGAGATACTTCTGGCACTGAATGTGCATCCTGCGTGTCTTACCAGAGAAAACGCCGCTGAAATATGGGGCAGGAACGGGCTGGGGCAGAATGGCAAAGCTCAAATAACAGCAGATACACTGCGGTGGAGCAAGGAAACGTGTTCCACCGCAGGAATGTACTGTTATTTCTAATAGTGCAAATCCAATCCGACAGGGGGTGATGAATTTACATGGAGTACCCGTATTTCAAAGGTCTGGAAGCAGACCGATACAGCTTTTACCGTGTGCCGAAGGCACTGGTCAAGGCTGATCCATTCCAGAAGATGTCCGGGGACGCTAAGCTGCTGTATGCTGTGCTGCTGGATCGTATGAGCCTTTCCATTAAGAACGGCTGGCAGGACAAGCACGGCAACGCCTACATTATCTGTACGATAGAGGAAGTCATGGACTCTATTCATTGTGCCAGACAAAAGGCGGTCAAACTGCTGGATGAACTGGAACAGGAGTTTCAGCTTATCGAGCGGCGCAGGCAGGGACTTGGCAAACCCAATCTGCTGTATGTGAAAGACCTTTATGCGGGGCTTTCGCAATCGAACTACTGGAAGTATGAAAATCATACTTCCGGCGGTTTGAAAACCGAACTTCCGGGAGTTCCAAAATCAAACGGAAGTAATACTGAGAAGATAAATAAGACAGATAATAGTGAAACTGATCTTATCTATCCGGCTGAACTGCAGGAAGAAGAACAGTACGCCGCTATTTCAAGGAGGCTCTGGAACTGGAAATTCTGGAACAGGGCTATCCGGCAGATAGAGCGGTTCTGTATGAGATTTTGGAACTGCTGGTGGAAACCGTCACAAGCAGAAAGAAGTTCCTGCGCATTTGCGGGGGAGAAAAGCCGAAGGAGGTGGTGAAAAGCCGCCTGATGAAGCTGGATTCCTCGCATATCCAGTACATATTGGAGTGCTTAAAAGAAAACAGCACTCAGATTCGGAACATCAAGCAATACCTGCTGGCAACACTCTATAACGCACCTGTGACCGTGGATAGCTATTATTCCGCACAGGTTCGGCATGAATTTGGGTGGGGCAGCAGAGTAGATAAGAACTAGGAGGACAACCCATGAACATCGTATTCATGAGTATGGACACGCTGCCCTCTACGCTGTGGGCGCGTGATCTGTATGACCAGATGCACATTCGCAGCGATTTCCGCAAGTGGTTCCCGCGTATGTGCCAGTATGGTTTCATCGAGGGCCGCGACTACGAGTATATGCCCGTGTTCGGCTCCAGGATGAAGGTGGGCGCACGGTCCAGCGGTATGTGAAAGACTACCGCATCACGCAGGACATGGCAAAGAAGCTCTGCAAGCTGCACCATACGGCAGTCGGTGCGGCGTACCATCCACAGCCGTTTGACTGGGATGCGCTGCTGGGCCTGCTGCATAAGAAGCCGCCGCGCCGGAGCAGTTACGAAGCGCAGCTGAGCGATTCCGATTCGCTGGTTACGGCTACGCAGATCGCCAAGGAATACGGCTGCGGAGCCAAGGTGTTCAATCGACTGTTGCACTTGCACGGCATCCAGTACCTGGCCAACGGCCAGTGGGTACTGTATTCGGAACACCACGGCAAGGGCTATACGTCCAGCCTGACGTTCCGGCTCCAGCGCAGCGATGGTTCCGAGGTGGAAAAGCTGCACACGGCATGGACGCAGAAAGGCCGGAAGTTCCTTTACCATACTTTGAAGCGGCGCGGTGTGCTGCCGCTGGCAGAACAGGGAGGTTGAGCCTATGAATTTTACCGATAATCCGTTTGAACGCATGATGCGCCAGCGTCCGGGGACGGACAGTGGCCATCCCTGCAAGCATTGCCGCCACAAATGGGAGTGCGGCTATCTGTTGCACCAGTGCCGTAAGAAGTTCCGCTCGGTGCTGGGTGATACCGCACCGCCTGCGGCTGGGGCAGTCCGCCCTTGATGCAGTGGCGATAGATGGGAGGTGAGCAACCATGCAGGAAGAAGTCAACGAGAAAACCATCTCACTGTGCATCAAAGGAGGAAAAATCACGGCACAGATTTTGAAAGCAGCCTGATAAAGCTGCTGGCAGAGATGGACAAGAAAAAGCAGCGGGGGAAAGGAGAAAAAAGCCAATGTAAGAAAACAGGTCGGCAGAGCATTAAGAGCCTGCAAAAGAGCGGCGCGCAGATCACGAACATCGTTGTCACGGACAATAATATCAAGTCGTTTGACCGGGTAGCCCGGAAATATGGCATTGATTATAGTCTGAAAAAGGTGGAACAGGAGGGCAAAACAGAATACCTTGTCTTTTTCAAGGCCAAGGACGTGGATGTTATGACCGCTGCCTTTAAGGAGTATACCAGCGAAACGCTGAAAAAGCAGAAGCGTGAATCGGTGCGTCAGAAGCTGGAAAAGGTGAAAGAGGAACATTCCAATCACCGTCAGCTTAAGAAAGAAAAGAAGAGGGAGCAGGAACCGATACGATGAAAAATCCGAAAACACCTGCCCACCTGCCGCGCAAAGCACCGTCCAACCAGACGGGCGGCACGGCATGGGGCAAAAAAATGGCTGCAGAGTTCAGCAGGATGATGCAGTCGGCAGACATGAAAAAGCTGATCCTGCTGAATTTTCCGTACATCATCGCCTTTTACGTGGTGGAAAAGGCCGCATGGCTCTACCGCCATTGCAATGGCGATTCCGTGGTGGACAGGCTCATGGTTCTTTTTATGAACTTTGGTCTGGCCTACAAAAGTGTCTTGCCCAGCTTTCACCCGTTTGACCTGATGGTGGGGCTGGTCGGTGCAGCTGCGCTGAAAGCAGTGATTTACTTCAAAGGGAAGAACGCGAAGAAGTATCGGCAAGGCGAGGAATACGGCTCTGCCCGGTGGGGCAACCAGAAGGACATCGAACCTTTTATTGACCCGGTATTCGAGAACAACGTCATCCTCACACAGACCGAACGGCTGATGATGAGTGGTAGACCAAAGCATCCGAAGTATGCTCGGAACAAAAACGTCATTGTGATCGGCGGCAGCGGCAGCGGTAAGACCCGATTCTACGTCAAGCCGAACTTGATGCAGATGCCCCCAAAGGTCAGCTATGTCGTGACGGACCCCAAGGGTACGATCATTATCGAGTGCGGAAAGATGCTCTCGGATGCCGGGTATAAGATCAAAGTCCTGAACACCATCAACTTCAAAAAATCCATGCGATACAATCCATTCCATTACATCCGCAGTGAGAAGGATATTCTGAAACTGGTCAATACCATCATCGCCAATACAAAGGGGGATGGCGAGAAGTCCGGTGAGGATTTCTGGGTCAAGGCCGAACGCCTGCTCTACTGCGCACTCATCGGCTATATCTACTATGAAGCCCCGGAGGAAGAACAGAACTTCTCCACACTGTTGGAATTTATCAATGCCAGTGAAGCCCGCGAGGATGATGAAACCTTCAAAAATGCCGTAGATGAGCTTTTTGAGGAGCTGGAACAAAAGAAGCCGGAGCATTTTGCAGTCCGCCAGTATAAGAAATACAAGCTGGCTGCCGGTGTTGTATGCTCTAAAAGACTTCTTAATCAAGCGGTTGGGAAGTCTCTTAGAACACACAACCTAAAGCCGAAGAAAGGAGCGCAAGTTATGAGAAAAAACGAGAAAATCACAGCTCTGTACGAACGATTGAGCCGTGATGACTTTGGCAAAGATGATGACCAACAGCGTGAGAGCAATTCCATTTCCAATCAAAAAGCTATGTTGGAGGAGTTCGCCGCACGGCAGGGCTTTACAAACATTGTCCATTTCACGGACGATGGCATTAGCGGCACCTGCTTTGACCGTCCCGGATTTCTGGCAATGATGAAAGAAGTGGAAGCCGGGAATGTGGAATACCTTTGTATCAAGGACATGAGCCGACTGGGGCGTGACTATCTGAAAGTCGGTCAGATTATGGAAATACTGCGTCAGCGTGGTGTCCGTTTAATTGCCATCAATGACGGCGTGGACAGTGCCAGAGGGGACGATGATTTTACCCCATTCCGCAATATCATGAACGAATACTACGCACGAGACACCAGCCGTAAAATCCGTTCCACTTTCCAGTCCAAAGGCAAGTCCGGCAAGCACCTAACAGGGACAGTCATTTACGCTACCTCTGGAATGAAACAGAACCCAGTGGTTAGTTGATCCAGAAGCAGCCGAGGTGGTAAAGCGTATCTTTGCCATGACGATTGACGGTTTCGGACCGTATCAGATTGCAAAGAAGCTGTCAGAGGAAAAAATCTTGATACCATCTGCTTACCTTGCACAGTTTGGAGAGGGTGTGAACAAAAACAAGACTTTCAAAGATGTGTACGGCTGGGGTTCTTCCACCATCTGCAACATTCTTGAAAAGCGTGAATATCTGGGACACACCATCAACTTCAAGACCCGAAAGCACTTCAAGGACAAGAAAAGCCATTATGTGCCGGAGGACGAATGGACGATTTTTGAAAATACCCATGAGCCAATCATCGACCAGCCAACCTTTGACCTTGTGCAGAAAATCCGAGGGAATGTCAGACGCTACCCCAATGGCTGGGGCGAAGCAGCTCCCCTCACAGGCTTGCTTTATTGTGCCGATTGCGGCGGCAAGATGTATGTCCACCGTACCAACAACGGCAAGCGTATTTCTCAATATACCTGTTCCCAATACAGCAAAG
>ENA-OQCX01000400-OQCX01000400.1-human-gut-metagenome-genome-assembly--contig:-NODE-400-length-22333-cov-3.605692_pt1 | contig 22333 bp, 33 predicted proteins | sample MGYA00242762_ERZ504587 | MGnify/ENA primary metagenome ERZ504587 (study PRJEB26092, sample SAMD00036337) | human gut metagenome | host: Homo sapiens | study: EMG produced TPA metagenomics assembly of... | reverse complement strand
GACGGACGTACCTCTGGCGCACCAGTTGTTCCGCCAGGAGCATAGCTGGGCAACTACGTACGGATCGGATAAACGCTGAAAGCATCTAAGCGTGAAGCCGACCCAAAGATAAGATATCCCACTGATTGAATCAGGTAAGATCCCTTGTAGACTACGAGTTGATAGGCACGATGTGTAAGTGGAGTGATCCATTCAGCAAGTGTGTACTAATAGATCGAGGGCTTGACCACAATTCGCTTGAATTTCTCAAGTCAATGACAAAATGTGAGCAGTGATTATTCAGTTTTGAAGGCACGTCCTTCAAGAAATACTGGACAAAGTAAAGCAGAAATGTTATACTGAACCAGTCATATTGGTCGGTGACGATGACGGTGAGGTTCCACCTGTTCCCATTCCGAACACAGAAGTTAAGCTCACTCGTGCCCAAGATAGTTCGCTGGAAACGGCGCGTGAAAATAGGTAGTCGCCGACTTACATGAAACCCCTGAGGAAGAAATTCTTCAGGGGTTTGTTGTTTTGGTGCGGTACTTTCTTTCACTGGCAAAGAAATTGCCAAAAGTTTCTATTTTTTCTTGATTTTTTTGTACATTATGTTATGATGATATTGAGGATGCTGGTTGACCAATCCCATTCTATAATGATGTGTTATCTAGTGACCTCGAATCCGCTTATTCAACATTAGACAGAAGAAAGGAAATCAGAAAGGATTAAATTATGAAACGTGCAATACTTGTACTGCTTTCGGTTGTTCTGATGCTGGGTGTGCTGTGCAGTTGCAGCACCAATGATAAGGCTGCGGATGATTCGGTTCAGACTACCACCTCTTCTCACCACTCTGGTCATCATGCAGAACCCGGTGAACCAAACCATCATAAATAAATCGGCATAGATGTAGTCCGCGACTTACATGAAACCCCTGAGGAAGAGATTCCTTGGGGGTTTGTTTTTACCATTTTCCGAGAAAGAATATATGTTAGAGGGTTGCAGACTGGACTAAAAACTGGTATTCTCAGAACAGAAAGGGGTGAGAATATGCGTTCGGACATGACACGCAAAGATTCAGCAATGTATTATGCGATAATAATAGTACTTTTTGTATTTTGCAGTATTGTATTTTATGTGCAGACACATTACCAGCATACCTCGCAATCAGGCCGGAGGACGATTATAAGGGCAAGATACCGCAGCTTCATAGTAGCGAGGATCGGGATGATGACGGTGTAGATGACCAGTTAGATATTCTGAACGGTGCACTGGCCTATGTGAGTACACATCCAAAATACAAAAGCCGCTACTATGAGAACGGCTATCCTGACGATAATTACGGAGTGTGCACTGATGTAGTGGCTTATGCGTTGAAATATGCCGGATATGATCTACAAGTGCTTGTGGACGCGGATATCCGGGTACACCCACAAGATTATATGGTAGCCGAGCCGGATGCAAACATAGACTTCCGGCGGGTGCGAAACCTGAATATATTTTTTTCACACACAGCAGTTGCCCTGACCACAGATGTCTCAGAAATAGAAGCATGGCAGGGTGGCGATATTGTAATCTTCGAAAGACATATCGGCATCGTGTCCGACCGACGAAATAAAAATGGAGTGCCCTATATCATTCACCACAATGATCCATGGCAGATGGCCTACGAGCAGGACATTCTGGAAAAACGAACTGACATCGTGGGTCATTACCGAATTTCAAAATAAAAAGCGGTCCTACTGCACGGTTATGCACAATGCAGCAGGGGGGCATACTTTATTGGGCGGTATATCGGTTACGATACGGGCTTCTGCAGATAGTTCGCTGGAAACGGCGCGTGAAAATAGGTAGTCGCTGACTTAAGTGAAAGCTCTGAGATGAAAGTCTCAGGGCTTTTTTGTTGTGTATTACCGAAATGCGAAGATATAGTTTGTTCAAACCGCGCATAGCGTACTGCTTGACAAACTGACTACTATGTAATACAATATAGATAAGCTACAACGCATTGCATAGTAGATAGAAAGGAGGAAGCGGATTGGAAAATAATGCACAGCTGCTAAAGGGTGTATTGGAATATTGCGTGTTGCGGCTGATTGAAAAAGAACCAACCTATGGCTATGAAATAGTGATGCAGTTAAAACAGGTCGGTTTTGCAGAGATCAGCGAAAGCACGCTGTATCCGCTGCTTTTACGCCTGGAGCAGCAGGAGAAGGTGACAGTGGAGCGGCGACCTTCTCCCAAGGGCCCAAGCCGAAAGTACTATGTGATCACCGAAAAGGGGACGGATTCTCTTTTGGATTTTCAACAGGAATGGAACCGACTGTGCGGTTTGGTAGAAAAGATTTTTCGGGAGGATAGAAGATGAATAACTATTTCACCTTGCGAAGAGCGAACCGTCTGCGCGTAAAACTGCTCAACAGCAAAAGCCAGGAGCAAATCAGAGAGGTTATTCGATATCTGCGGCGTACCAGTGGGATGAGTGCGGCGTAGAGCTGATATACAGTGACCTGATCGATATGGCGGTGCAGGCCAATGAGAATGGGCAGGAACTATTCAACGTGATTGAGGATGCAAAAACCTTTGCTGAGGAGGTTAAGCCAAGCCTTAAAACTTTGAGGACTGGAGATTATTTCTGGTTTGTGGCACCACTGTATTTCTTCTTTGGCTGGGGGATAGGGGGTCTGCTGCTGTATCCGGTGGTTCCGGACTGGGTGTTTGAACTCTCACTTGGGTATTTGATGCAGCTTGTGGTCTGCATAACTGCTTTTTGCTGGCTGTTCCGGAGAATGATGGAGCAGGCGGGGTTTCCGCCAAGCAAGCATCGTCTGAAATACTGCGGCTGGCTGGTGCTTTATATTGCAGTGCTGTATGCAACAGGTGCATTTTTTACACGGATCGCTGGAGCTTTTGTTTTGCTGCGCCTGCCGATTTTGCCTATGCCTTTTCAGTCTCCTGCTGGGTGCGGGGTTGTATGGCATAAAATTTTGGAGGTATGGCAAAGATGAACGCTTGAGAGAACGTATCTGAATCCTCTTTATGATGTACGTCTGCCGGGCTATGGAAAACAAGCTTATTCCTGACCCTAACAAAGTACAGAAGCGCTTCATCCTCTCCCGGATGAGGCGCTTCTTTTCTCATGGATGATGGGTGCTTACTGCCCTCCGTGGCGGCGGTCCTCGGCGGTAAGCTCCTGCTGTAGCGCGGCCTTGCGATGGTCGAGCAGCAGGTCTTTGTTGTACCGGAAATAGCGGTCGCAGCCATTTTCGGTGATGAAAGCATGGGAAGCAGGGTTCAAGGTCAGCTCCGTGACGAACACCACCATCTCCTGGCTTTCGGCAAAGGCGTTCTCCATAAAGTCAAATGCAGCTTCCAGCGCGGCGCTGGCGGCTTCCTGTGCCTGATCCGGGCCTCGGCAAGGGACTGGAACTGTGTGCGCAGGAGGTCAAAGGCGGGCTGTGTGCTCACCGCATTGGCGCGGCGCAGCTCCGCATCCCAGCTGCGGAGGGCGGCATACACCTGCAGGCGGGTATTCAGCGCGTCATGGCTCAGCAGACCGGCGGCACGCTGGCGCTGGGTCTCGGCATCATAGTCCGTGACCATCTGAGCGAACAGGGTAAGCTCCCCATCCGGGATGTCTGCAGGCAGGGTGGAAAAGCCCTGTTTGGCCTCCCGCAGGAAGGCGTAGCAGGCATCGGCGACGGCATCGGCCTGCCGGGAGGCAGTGAACCGGGTGTTCAGACCGGACAGGATCAGACTGACCAGCGAGAGCCGTTCATCAAACGGTGCATTGAGCAGGCGGGCATAAACGGCAGGCTTGACCTGACCGGCCAGGATCTCCTCTACGCCGTAGTCATCACGGTACTTATAATAGAGATCAAGATAGGCAGAGAAGTCCTCTGCGATCTTCTGGTGCTGGAGATACTGCCGGATGAGTGCTTCATCTGCCTGCAGGCCCAGCGATTCATAGGTGTCCAGCAGGTTGGACAGATCCTCCCAGCCGCGGGCAGTGACGAACTGTGTGCCGTCCACGTCGGCGTTGATCTGGTAGAAATTCTGGGGATGCAGATCGAGATAGCTCAGGATGGCACTGTGGATGTGGGCTGTGCGGGCGTAATCTTTCCATACCTGCAGGTCGGGCTCAATGTCCATCCGACGGACACGATCCAGCGTGACGATATCGAAATCGCGGACAGATTTGTTATACTCCGGCGGGTTGCCTGCCGCCACGATGACCCAGCCGGCAGGCACTGCCTGGTTGCCGAAGGTCTTGCACTGCAGAAATTGCAGCATGGTGGGGGCCAGCGTCTCGGAAACGCAGTTGATCTCGTCGATAAAGAGGATGCCCTCTTTCAGGCCGGTGGCTTCCATCTTGGCGTAGACGCTGGAAATGATCTCGCTCATGGTGTATTCGGTCACAGAGACATCCTTGTTGCCATAATGGCGCTGCCGGATGAAGGGCAGGCCCACGGCGCTCTGGCGGGTGTGGTGGGTGATGGTGTAGGCCACCAGTGCCACGCCGCACTCCCGGGCGGCCTGCTCCATGATCTGGGTCTTGCCGATGCCCGGAGGGCCCATCAGCAGGATGGGGCGCTGCCGGATGGAGGGAATGGAATATTCACCAATGCGTCCTTGGCCAGGTAGGCTTTGACAGTGTGTTCGATCTCTTCTTTGGCGCGTTTGATATTCATAAGTTCACATCCTCACGAGTTGTTCAATTCACGGTAAGGGTCGTCCTCTTCGGCCAGCGCGTCGGCCAGTGCCGATGCGGCCCCGGGCCGTTGGTCCTGAAAATTCATCCTCATCCAGAACCACCTTCATGGCCCAGGGAGGAACATTGGTATCGTCGAATTTTTCGCCCAGGAACAGGAACGCGGTATCGTAGGCCGGGCGGCGGGCCGGGTAGGTGCCCATGCCATCGGTAAAATAGAGCAGGCCCCGCAGGTTGGAGAACTTCTTCTCGGCGCAGAGCTGGTTTACATATTCAAAGGCAGGCCGGAAATCGGTGCCGCCGCCGCCCCGCAGCTCAAAGTGGTTCATGGCATGGATGAGTTCGTCTTCGTTACGGATGAGCAGATCCTGCCGGATGGCGTTGTCTGCCTGAATGAGATGCAGGTTCATCCGGTGGAAGAAGTTCTCCCGCCTTTCAGCAGTGTAGGTCTCAGCCAGAAAGGCCCGTACCAGCTCGCCGGAGGTGGAGTAGCTGGTGTCAATGACCAGCGCCAGCTCCTCGATCTTCTTGCTTTCCCGGGTCTCCAGGGGCTCGATCAGGGGCATGTTACCGTAGACCGACAGGCCGTAGGTGTAGAAGTTCAGGTCGAACTCATCCGGATCGAGGTGGACCTCCTCCCGGGTCACGCAGAACCGCCGCAGGAAATCCTGATAGCTCCGGCGGCTGCGGTTGGCGGCCTTGACCTGCTGCTTCAGGCATCGGCACCGTCACCGGCTTCCTTGTCCCGCAGGTCCAGCTCGGTCTGCATCCGCTCACCGATCTTCTGCCACGTCTTCTGGGGCAGGGGCGTGGGCATCTGCTGGGGCTGCTCGGGGGCATCCTTGGGCCACAGGCGGTGGTCATCGGTGTAGAATTCCCGCTCCAGCTGGCGCAGAATGCCGGGGGGTCTGGCCAGCCAGCCACCGGTAAGCCGGTGCAGCAGCCACCACCCTGCCCTCCGCAGCAATGGCGGCGTAGGCGTTCTGGCGCACCCAGGTCAGCGGGCGCTTGACGCTGGAACGATTCAGGCTGTCCAGCACATTCTCCACGCAATATCGCAGGCCAGATTCCACAGCCGGGCATCCCGCTTGCCCTTGAGCCAGAGATGCCGGAATACGCAGTGGAATACCGTGTGCAGATACAACCGATTGAGATATTTTGGATTCTCCTGGTAGAGCCGCAGCAGGGCGCTGGGCTGATAATAGAGGTTCACGCCGTCTGTGGCCAGCACGCCGCACCGCTCGTCCGGTACCGGGGTCAGGGCACTGAGCGCCATATCCAGAAAGCGGAAGTCGAGGTACAGCCCGCTGCGTACCACAGCCAGCACCTCGCCGCCCATCCGGGCCTGCCACTCTTCGTGGGTCTCTGGCCGTTTGGACGCAAAAGGCTTGCGGGGGTCGAAGAATTTCTCTTTTTCAGAAATCAAAATCATACCTCCGCTTCTTCGGGGCGGAACCCTTCTTTTTGTGCTCTGCGTCGGCCAGCAATGCCGCGGCAGCTGCGTTGTCTGCCTTGGCGGCAAGTGCCGCGCCCTCAGCAAAGGCAGCAGCATCCAGCACATCCAGCGCCAGCAGATCCTTTATGCTGTCGGTATCCTGTGCCTTCAGCAGGCGCTGGAGCACAAGGCCGGTGTGAGCGGCCAGAAATTCACGGTAGGGGGCCTTTGCCTTTTCGGTCAGGTTCCATGGCCAGCGCAGGCGGTCGAAGCAGAGCATGGCCGCCACGCCCTGATCCTCGGCAGCGTGGCCGTCCGGGAAGATGGCATCATATTCTGCGGAAAGGATTTTTCCATCCAGAAAACACTGCCTGTAATGATATCCCTGCCCCGAAAAGGTGTGAAGCAGGATGTGGGCGGGGCTTTCTTCTACGTCCTCCCAGTAGGCGGGGTACCATAGCCCTGCCCGGGGACGCGCCTCACCCGGGAGCCAGAACAGTGCCCGCACGGCCTCGGTGATGTTGTTCACAAGGGCAAACAGACCGGTCTTTTCCTCGGGAGCGGCCCGGACAAGGAGGTCTGCCAGCGCAAAACAGTTCAGGAACACGTCGCTGCCCACGGTCAGATCTCCGGCTCCCACACTGAGCCGCCGCAGCCTGCGGCAGTTGTAAAAGGCGCAGCTGCCGATGACCTGCAGGCTGTCCGGCAGGATGATCTCCTCCACGAAATTGCCGCACACCGGGTGCAGCTCCTCCGGGGCGGCAGGCTCTTCCCCGAAGTCGAGGTCATAGCGGCCATGCCGTCCGGTCAGGTCGCGGCCAAAGGCCTGCACAAGGGTGCAGGTGCTGTCCGGGCCGACTTCATAGCGGCAGAGCGCATCGGCCCCGGGCAGGCTTCTGGGCTTCTCGGAGAAGCAGTAGTCCCCCAGCTCGGTGATGGCCAGCACCCCGCCCTCCGGGCCCGGTACGCTTGCGGGAAGGGCTGCACAGGGAGTGTCGCCGTAAACACGGGTCAGGCGGGCGGTGTTCTTCTGTAACGGGATGATATCGATAAACATAGGGTCTCCTAACAAAAAAACTGCTGCACGGGCAGAGCCGTGCAGCAGTTGGGAGGGATGCGGTTACTGTGCGGCCTGTGAAGAAGCGGTAGAGGCGGCCGCATTGTCGGCAGCTGGAACCGTGCCGGTATTGGCAATATACAGGCTGAGGAACACACCCATAATGAGGGTGGCAACAGCCATCAGGATCGCATTCCGGATCAGATGCTTTTTCATCTGTTTGTACTCCTTTGAAAGGATTTACTTTGCAGCTTGAAGCTGTCACGCAGGGTGACCACGCGGTTGTACACGCCGTGGTTCTTGCTGTCCGGGGTGAAGAAGCCGGTGCGGACAAACTGGAACTTCTCGCCGGGCTTGGCATCCTTCAGGCTCTCTTCCAGCTTGCAGCCCTTGCGCACCACAACGCTCTCGGGGTTCAGGTAATCCTTGTAATCGCTGCCCTCGGGGATGGCGTTCATGTTGGCCTCGGTAAACAGCTTGTCGTACAGGCGGACCTCAGCATCCACAGCGTGGTCAGCGCTGACCCAGTGGATGGTGCCCTTGACCTTGCGGCCATCGGCGGGGTTGCCGTTGCCGGTCTCAAGGTCGGCGGTGCAGTGGATGGCGGCAATGCTGCCATCGGGGTTCTTCTCCACGCTCTCACACTTGACGATGTAAGCGCCCATCAGACGGACTTCACCGCCAATGGTCAGACGCTTGAACTTCGGGGGCGGCACCTCGGCAAAGTCCTCGCTCTCGATCCACAGCTCGCGGGTAAAGGCGACCTTGCGGGTGGAGGCATCGTTGGCTTCGCGGTTGGGGTTGTTGGCCACCTCAAAGAATTCGGTCTTGTCGGCGGGGTAGTTGTCCACGACCAGCTTCACAGGGTCCAGCACGGCGATCCGGCGCTGGGCGGTCAGGTCCAGCTCACTGCGGATGCAGGCTTCCAGCTGACGCATGTCGATCAGGTTGTCGGACTTGGAGATGCCGGCCTCCCGGACAAAGGTGAAGATGGAGGTGGGGGTGTAGCCGCGGCGGCGCAGGCCGCACAGGGTCGGCATCCGGGGATCATCCAGCCGTCCACGATGCCCATTTCCACCAGCTCGCGCAGGTAGCGCTTGCTCATCACGGTGTTGGTCATGTTCAGGCGGGCGAACTCGCGCTGCTTGGGGAACTCGGTGCCAAAGATATTCTCGATGACCCAATTGTACAGGGGACGATGATTCTCGAACTCCAGGCTGCACATGCTGTGGGTGATACCCTCAATGGCATCCTGGATGGGATGCGCAAAATCGTACATGGGGTAGATGCACACTTATTGCCCTGGCGGTGGTGTTCAGCATACTTGATGCGGTAGATGGCCGGGTCGCGCATGTTCATGTTGGGGCTGGCCAGGTCGATCTTGGCACGCAGGGTCTTTTCACCCTCCTGGAACTCACCGGCACGCATCCGGCGGAACAGGTCCAGATTCTCCTCCGGGGTGCGGTCACGCCACGGAGAGGGACGGCTGGGCTTGCCGGCATCGGCACCACGGTACTCGCGCATCTCGTCACGGGTCAGGTCGTCCACGTAGGCCTTGCCTCCAGGATGAGCTTCTCGGCGTACTCGTAGCACTTGTCAAAGTAATCGCTGCCATAGAAGATGCCGCCGTTGGGGTCAGCGCCCAGCCAGTGCAGATCCTCAATGATGCTGTTGACATACTCCTCACCCTCGCGGGCGGGGTTGGTGTCATCCAGCGCAGGTTGAACTTGCCGCCATACTGGTTTGCGATGGACCAGTTGATGTAGATGGCCTTGGCGCTGCCGATGTGCAGGTAGCCGTTGGGCTCCGGCGGGAAGCGGGTATGGATCTCGCTGATCTTGCCTCGGCCAGGTCAGCGTCGATGATCTCCGTCAAAAAGTTTTTATCTGCCATAGTGGTTTCCCCCTTGGTTTCAGGGCATCGCAGCCCGGAATTACACTTTCTTTCAATACACTTTATAATACACCATTTTTGGCTCTGCTTCAAGGCAAAAATACAAAGTAAGGGTGGTTTTCGGTGCCCCGGGCAGATTTTCGCATTCTGCGCACTTGACGAATGCACAAAAAAAGGGTATAGTATGGTAGTATTCATTTTTACGGGGTGTTGCGCAGTTGGTAGCGCGCCTGCTTTGGGAGCAGGAGGCCGCGAGTTCGAGTCTCGCCACTCCGACCAGAATAAAAGCCGCGATACAGCGCCGGAAATGGCGACTGTATCGTGGCTTTATTTGTTGTGTAAATGCTCTGAAAACTCTGGCTTGTGCGTCTTTTGTGCGTTATTGGCTCAAAAACTGCTGACAGAACAGACAGAGTTGAACCGTGAACTTTGTACAGCTTTACACTGTTCAACAAGAACGAAATGTGCTATATTGTTTATGGGGCAGGATAGGCATTTTATAACAGCCCCGCCGGAAAAGAGGTTGAATATGCTGTCTGATGCGAAGAAAAAGGCAAATGCCAAGTGGGACAAGGCCCATATGATGATTTTGGGCTGTAAGGTCCGTAAGGATTTTGCGGCCCAGTTCCGGGAGGCCTGTACCGCAGCGGGGACCACCCCCAACGCTGTTCTGAAACAGGCAGCGGAACAGTTTTTGAAGGAACACGCGGTATCAGAGGGGAAAACCGCCGTGGAAGAATGCGCATAATATCCATACGAAAGGACAGGTGCAACATGAGTACAAGAGAATTGGCAAGAACCCTGCTGGACGAGATGCCGGATAATGATTTGATCTATCTGGTGGCGTATATGCAGAGCTTAAAGGCTCTCAAGGATGCAGAAATTCCCAACGCCAAGACACAAGCGGCGATTGATGAAGTGGACAGCATGATTAGAACCGGCGAAGGAGAACACTTTGAAGGCTCTACCGCTGACTTCTTCGCTCAACTGGCGGCGGAGGCTAAACCGTGTTAAAACTGAACACTTCCACGCAGTTTAAGAAAGATTATAAAACCTGCATCAAGCGGCATTATAAAATGGATTTACTGCAGGCGGTTGTTGATGTACTGCGAGTGCCTGACGCATTGCCACAAAAGAACCGAGACCACAGCTTAACAGGCAATTATACCGGCTGCCATGAATGCCATATACAGCCGGATTGGATTCTGATTTATCGGCAGACAGATACGGAACTGTACTTGGTTGCGACTGGTACGCACTCCGATCTGTTTGGCCTGTGAGGTGGGCGATTATGATTTGCCCGCTATGCAAGGGCGAAATGAAGCCCAGCACAACAGCTGCTGCTCATCATCGAGCGGCAGGGCTGTTGTGCTGTCCAATAATGCGGATTTTTAAGTGGGCTTTTGCGTTTTTTGGCTTTGTTTCTGTCATTTAGATGATATAATCATTCCCCGCCTGATCGGGTGCGGCGAGGTCGGCCAGAGTGATCTTGCCAAAGTAGTCGGCGATCATGTCGTTCAGCCCTTCCACATCGTATAGGTTCGGCAGTTGGGCATCCGTTCGCAGGCGGGAGCACCGGCACAAGGCAGCTCACGGGGGCAAGGCTGCCCTCGGTCAGCAGCAGGATCTCTGCCACGGTGTACTGGTCGGGGGTGCGGGTCAGCCGGTAGCCGCCGCCCTTGCCGCGCAGACCTTCCAGAAAGCCGTTCTGCACCAGCACCTTCAGGATATTTTCCAGATATTTTTCCGAGATCTCCTGCCGTTCGGCGACCTCCTTCAGCGGCACATACCGCTCCGCCTGGTGTTCGGCCAGGTCGATCATTACGCGCAGTGCGTAACGGCCCTTGGTTGAAACGATCATAGCTTTTCTCCTTATCAACCCCTCAGACGCTTTGCGCCAGCGGCCCGGTCCAATGCGCAGGCATGGATGGTGGGGTTGTCCTCTTCTCATTAACAAACCTATTATACAACAGGGTTTGTAACTTTTCAATCGCTTTTTTCGTTTTTTCCATTGACAAAGGGGGAAAAGAGGACTATAATACCATCAAACCTACAAACAATGTTGGTTTACAGGGAATATGGTTTGCGTCAGAATAACATCCCGGGCTCTGCGCCCGCAGAGGGAGGAATTTTACTATGAGCAAGATTTACACTTCCGCAGATCAGCTGATTGGCCACACTCCGCTGCTGGAGCTGACCCATATTGAGAAGGAAGCCGACCTGAAGGCCACCGTTCTGGCCAAGCTGGAATACTTCAACCCCGCCGGCTCTGTCAAGGATCGCATTGCCAAGAAGATGATCGACGATGCCGAGGCCACCGGCAAGCTGAAGCCCGGTTCCGTGATCATTGAGCCTACCTCCGGCAACACCGGCATTGGTCTGGCCGCTGTGGCCGCTGCCAAGGGCTACCGCATCATCATCGTGATGCCCGAGACCATGAGCGTGGAGCGCCGCCAGCTGATGAAGGCTTACGGCGCAGAGCTGGTCCTGAGCGAGGGCGCAAAGGGCATGAAGGGTGCCATTGCCAAGGCGGATGAGCTGGCAAAGGAGATCCCCAACGCCTTTATCCCCGGCCAGTTCGTGAACCCTGCCAATCCGCAGGCACACATCGAGACCACCGGTCCTGAGATCTGGGAGGACACCGATGGTCAGGTCGATCTCTTTGTGGCTGGCGTTGGCACCGGCGGTACCGTTACCGGCGTGGGCAAATACCTCAAGAGCAAGAACCCAATGTCAAGGTCGTAGCTGTGGAGCCTGCCTCCTCTCCTGTGCTGAGCAAGGGCGTTGCAGGTGCGCACAAGATCCAGGCATCGGCGCGGGCTTTGTGCCGGATGTACTGGATACCAAGGTCTATGATGAGTCATCACCGTGACCAATGAGGATGCCTTTGCAACCGGCCGCCTGATCGGCCACAAGGAAGGCGTGCTGGTGGGGATCTCTTCCGGCGCTGCTGTCTGGGCTGCGCTGGAGCTGGCAAAGCGCCCCGAGAACGCAGGCAAGAAGATCGTTGTTCTGCTGCCCGATACCGGCGACCGCTACCTGTCCACCCCGCTGTTTGCCGAATAAGCTGTAACCCTAAAGCCGCTGCGCAGAATTTTTTTGCGCAGCGGCTTTTTTTGTGCTACAATAAACCCATCAATTCCAAGGAGAACTGTTATGAACTACTACGCCGCCCCGATGGAGGGGCTGACAGACCGCATCTGGCGGCAGGCCCACCAGCGCTGGTTCGGTGCACCGGAGGCCCCGGTGCGGTATTATGCGCCGTTTCTCTCGCCGCCGGAGAACCGGGTGCTCATCAAAAAGAAGATGGCTGAGCTGGAACCGGCGACCAACCCGGGGGTGCAGGTCATCCCGCAGCTGCTGGCAAAGGACGGCGAACTTGCGGCCTGGATGATCGGGGAACTGCGCCGGATGGCTATACCGAGGTCAACCTGAACTTCGGGTGTCCTCCGGCACCGTGACAGCCAAGGGCAAAGGTTCCGGAATGCTCCGGGACCCGCAGAAGCTGGATGCCTTTCTGGACGCTGTCTTTTCGCAGGCAGCGGGCCGGTGTCGGTCAAGACCCGGTTGGGGGTGGCCCGGGCGGAGGAGTTCGGGGAGATCCTGAACGTTTACAACAAATACCCCCTCTGCGAGCTGACCATCCATCCCCGGGTGATGAAACAGCTCTACCGCGGACAGGCCGACCGGGAAGCCTTTGCTGCTTACCTGCCCGCCTGCACTGCTCCGGTCAGCTACAACGGCGATGTGACCACCGTGGATGACCTGCGGGCGCTGGAAGCGGCATTCCCGGAACTGTCGGGCATCATGGTGGGCAGGGGCCTCATCGCAGACCCTGCCCTTCTGCGCAAGGCTGTGGGCGGCCCTGCCGCTTCCCGGGAAGAACTGCGCGGCTACCATGATGAACTCTATTACGGCTACACCGAAGCCTTTGGGATGGCCAGCTGTGCCGTGAGCCGGATGAAGGCCCACTGGTTCTACCTCATCCACCTTTTCAAGGGGGCCGACGCACTGGAAAAGCCCCTGCGCAAGGCCCGGGAAGGCTGGGAGTATGAGACGGTGGTGAACCAGATCTTTGCCTGCTGGCCAAAATAAAAGCCCGCCGCCTCCTGCGAGGCAGCGGACTTGTGTAAGCGCGGCTCAGACGTTCAGGTAGCTGCGGAGCATGGCCTGCAGCAGATCATCACGGTCAACTTTGCGGATGAGGGAGCGGGCTCCCTTGTATGTGGTGATATAAGTGGGATCTTCGGACAGGATATAGCCCACCAGCTGATTGACCGGATTGTAGCCCTTTTCCTTTAATGCATCGTACACCTGCTGTACGATCTCGTGAATCTCGTAGTCCTTTTTGTCGTGGATCGAAAAAATAGCAGTCGCGTCGCCCACGCAATGCACCCCCTTCGGTATCCCTCTCGCATTCCATTCCGAGAGGTCATTGGAACTTATAGCCCATTGTACACGAAATGAACGCTGACTTCAAGATTCCAAGCCGGAATTTGCACACTTTGAATAAAAAATTTTGAAAATTTGAGTAAAAAGAACGGAGCGGATTTTCCGTTCAGGAGGTTTTTCATGGTCTACGGAATCGGCTGCGACCTGTGCAGCATTGCGCGGATGGAAAAGAGCCTGCTGGGCTCCCATGCGCGGTCTTTGCACGCCGGGTGTTCGGCCCGGCGGAGCAGGCGGCACTGGGCCTGCCTCTGGCAGAGGAAGAAGGCACGGCCCGCCGCATCGCCCATACCGTGGCCAGTGCGGCGGCAGACTTTGCGGCCAAGGAGGCTTTCCTCAAGGCGGCGGGCACCGGTCTGCGGGAGCCCTTCTCCCTCTGCGAGATCGAAGCCGTCCGCCTGCCGGCGGGGCACCGGCCTATCGCTTTTCCGGCCGGAGCGCCCAGTGGGTGGAAGCACACCGCCTGCGGGCACATCTCTCTCTGAGCCATGAAGACGGCATGGCCATGGCGTACTGCATCCTGGAAACGGAAACCTGAACTTCTCAGCTGCATACAATGGAATAAGCCCGCGCGTGCATAGCGGCCCTGCAGTCGGCTCATACTAAAGGCAGAGCGACTGAGGATGCGCAAAACGCACCACATAGCGGGCGCATCCTCCAAAATCAGGGAGGGAAGATTCCATGGAGGTACACAGAGGAGAAGTTTTTTACGCCGATCTTTCACCGGTGGTGGGCTCGGAACAGGGCGGCATCCGGCCGGTGCTCATCGTCCAGAACGAGATCGGCAACCGGCACAGCCCCACCGTGATTGCAGCGGCCATTACATCCCGGCTGGACAAAGCCCGCCTGCCCACCCATATCAATATCCGGGCGGCAGATACCGGCCTTGCCAAGGACAGTGTGGTGCTGCTGGAACAGATCCGCACGCTGGATAAGCACCGCCTGCGCGAGCGGGCCGGGCAGATCACGCCCGAGGATCAGCGCCGGGTGAATCAGGCACTGGATGTCAGCCTTGGGCTGGACAGCTACTGACAAAAAAACGAGACTGCCAGATCCTGGCAGTCTCGTTTTTGATGATTCCGGTTATTTTACGCTGTCCTGCGCGTCGTGGAGCAGGGCGTATTCGCGGATCTTTTCCAGCGTCTGCTCACTCAGGATATGCTCTGCCTTGCAGGCATCCTCGGCGGCGACCTCCTCGTCCACGCCCAGCTGCACAAAGAAATGGGTCAGCAGGCGGTGGCGGCTGTAGATGCGCTCTGCGATCTCGCGGCCCGGTTCCAGCAGGGTCAGGTTGCCCTCACCGTCCACCGCGATATAGCCGTTCTCCCGCAGCTTCTTCATGGCAATGCTCACGCTTGCCTTGGTATAGCCCAGCTCATTGACCACGTCGATGGAACGGACACGGCCCATTCTCTGGTTGAGCATCAGGATCGTTTCAAGATAATCTTCTGCGGATTGGTGGATCTGCATGGTATCGGCCTCCTGCCTTCTTGATTCCCGGCCCGGGGCTGAAAACGCACGTCGGTTCGGTTTGTTATAGAATACCACATTCTCCCGGGGGATGCAAGCAATCCCTAAAAGTTGTTAAAACAAACCGACTTAAACATGAAAAATTGGTGGGTTTGTGCGCAGGAACACCGGGCAGCAGGCAGGGGGAAAGGGAAGAGGAAGGGAAAAGGAAGGTTTTTTGTGTGAAACTCACAGTCTCCAACGTGTTTTTGAACAACAGCTGTGCAAGCCGCAGAAAATGGCTCCAAGACAAAAATTAGGTGTGTCGAAATCTGTTTTTTGTGATAAAATAAAAACAGATATGCGCTTTCAGCATCTGATTTCATCGTCAAGACAACAGGAACATTGAAGGAGTTGTAAGTATGTCCAACGAGATCAATCCGATGGCATTTTTCCAGGAACCCAGCGTGGCAGACCTGCGTCTGCTGGCCTGCCCCGGTGCAGAGGAGCTGACCGAGCTGATCGACCAGCATCTGGTGGAATGGGCAAAGTCCGCAGGCGTGGAGAAGGATAGCTTTATCATTCCCTGCGAGTGCCCCCGCTTCCAGAGCGGTGACGCAAAGGGCCTGGTCAGGGAGTCTGTGCGCGGCGACGATATCTTTATCGTTATCGATCCGGGCAATTACAGCGTTACCTACAACCTGTTCGGTTACGAGAACCACCTCTCCCCGGATGACCACTTTGCCAACCTCAAGCGCCTGATCCAGGCAGTGGCCGGCAAGGCACACCGTGTGTCCGTTATCATGCCCAGCCTGTACGGCGGCCGCCAGCATCGCCGCGTGGTTCGCGAGAGCCTGGACTGCGCTGTGGCCCTGCAGGAGCTGCAGACCATGGGCGTGCGCAACATCATCACCTTTGATGCCCACGATCCCCGCGTTCAGAACGCTGTGCCGCTGCTCAGCTTCGACAATGCAATGCCCACCTATCAGGTGCTCAAGAGCCTGCTGAAGAAGAACCCCGAGATCAGCTTTGATAAGGAGAAGTTCATCGTGGTCAGCCCCGACGAGGGTGCCATGAACCGCAACATGTACTTCTCCAGCGTGCTGGGCTGCAACCTGGGCATGTTCTACAAGCGCCGCGATTACACCCGCGTGGTGAACGGCCGCAACCCCATTGTGGCACACGAGTATCTGGGCGATTCCGTTGAGGGCAAGACTGTCTTTATCGCTGATGATATCATTGCTTCCGGCGAGAGCATGCTGGAGGTTGCAGGCAACCTGAAGGAGCGCGGTGCTGCCCGCATCATTGCCAATGCGACCTTCCCGCTGTTCACCAGCGGCCTGAAGAAGTTCGATCAGGCAGTTGCCGATGGCAAGCTGGACTACGTTGTGGGCACCAACCTGACCTACCGCCAGCCCGAGCTGCTGACCCGCGACTGGTATGTTGACGTGGATGTCTCCAAGTATGCTGCCTACTTTGTGGTGGCACTGAACCACGATATGTCTGTTTCCAGCATCATCGATCCCATCAAGAAGATCGAGGCTCTGCTGGCAAAGCGCGGCTGATCAGAAAAAATGCAATGCAAAAGGAGCTGTACTCCCGCGGGGGTACAGCTCCTTTTCGTATGTACAGCATTCAGCAGAAGCCGGGGCTGCTGTTCCTCAGCGGTTCCGGTAGGCCTCCGGACCTTCCAGATACAGATCTCCGCCGTGGGCATCCAGGATGACAGTCAGGGGCATGTCCTGTACGGTCAGGCGGCGGACGGCCTCACAGCCGAGGTCGGGCCAGGCGATGACCTCCAGCGTCTGGACGCTCTTGGCCATCAGGCACCGGCACCGCCCAGAGCGGCCAGATAGACCGCGCCGTTGCGGACAACGGCTTCCTTGACAGCGGCATCCCGCTTGCCCTTGCCGATCATGATTTTGTTGCCCAGGTCCAGCAGGCGGGGGCTCATGCATCCATCCGGCCGCTGGTGGTGGGGCCGCAGAGCCGATGACCTCACCCGGGCGCTCCGGGGTGGGGCCGACGTAGTAAATGGCGCTGCCCTCAAGGTCGAAGGGGAGCGGTTCGCCCCGGTCCAGTGCTTCGATCATCCGCTTGTGGGCCTGATCCCGGGCGGTATACACCACGCCGGAAAGCAACACGGTATCGCCTGCCTGAGGGGGGCCAGATCCTGGGCGGTGCAGGGGGTGGTTAAGGTATATTGCATAGGTTTCTCCTTTGTACAACCTCTCAGTCGGGCTTGCGCCCGCCAGCTCCCCTGGTAGGGGAGCCTCTGGCGTATCCGGCAAGTTTTACCCGGCTGCCAAGGCCTCTCCTACTAGGAGAGGTGGCAATGCGAAGCATTGACGGAGAGGTTTGACCCTTATAAAGTTGCGCTGGCGCGGCGGGTGACATGGCAGGAAACGTTCACGGCCACGGGCAGGCCCGCCACATGGGTGGGCATCTGCTCAATGGCAAGGCCCAGACAAGTGGTCTGGCCGCCAAAGCCTGCGGGCCGATGCCCAGCGCATTGATGGCGGTCAGCAGCTCCCGCTCCAGCTGCGCGTAGTAGGGGTCGGGGTTGGGAACATCCAGCGGGCGGAGCAGTGCCTTTTTGGCCAGATAGGCCACCTTGTCAAAGCTGCCGCCCACGCCGATGCCCAGCACGATGGGCGGGCAGGGGTTGGAACCGGCCAGCTGGACGGTCTCCAGCACGAACTTCCGAAAGCCTCCACGCCGTCGGCGGGCTTGAGCATCTGGATGCGGCTCATGTTCTCGCTGCCAAAGCCCTTGGGGGCCACGGTGATGGTGCAGCCGTCGCCGTCCACCAGATGAACGGTGATGGCGGCGGGGGTGTTGTCGCCGGTGTTGCCCCGGCGCAGCGGGTCGGCCACGATGCTCTTGCGCAGGTAGCCGTCCGTATAGCCGCGGCGCACGCCCTCGTGGATGGCGGCTTCAAAGCTGCCGTCGATGTGGACATCGGTGCCCAGCTCCACAAACACGCAGGCCATGCCGGTGTCCTGGCAGATGGGCAGGTCTTTTTCTCTGGCGGCGCTCAGGTTGGACCACAGCAGGTCCAGGGTATTCTTTGCCAGCGGCAGGGCTCTTCCTGCCGGGCCTTGTCCAGCGCCGCCTGCACATCCTGCGGCAGGCGGGTGTTGGCCTCGATGCAGAGCCGGGCTACGGTATCGGTGATGGCTTGTGCGGAGATGTTCCTCATCTCGTGTTCCTCCTTTACAGGCGGGCAACGCCGGTCTCGCGGGCAGCCTTTGCCACGGCAGCAGCCACGGCCTCGGCCACACGGGGGTCGAACGCGCCGGGGATGATGTTCTCCTCGCTGCGGTCGGCATCGGTGATCAGGTCAGCGATGGCATAGGCTGCGGCCAGCTTCATCTGGTCGTTGATATCGCGGGCGCGGACGCTCAAAGCTCCCTTGAACAGGCCGGGGAAGCAGAGCACATTGTTGACCTGGTTGGGGAAGTCGCTGCGGCCGGTGGCCATCACGCGCACGCCGCCTGCCTTGGCATCGTCCGGCATGATCTCGGGGGTGGGGTTGGCCATGGCAAAGACGATGGCATCCTTGTTCATGGTCTTGCACAGCTCGGTGGTCAGGATGCCGGGGCGGGACACGCCGATGAATACGTCGGCTCCCTCGATGGCTTCCTTCAGGCCGCCCTTGATCTGGCGGGGGTTGGTCACCTCGCCCAGCCAGTTCTTGTGGGCCTCGGCGCTGTTGCAGCCCTTGTACAGGGTGCCGAACTGATCCACGGCCACGATATCCTTTGCGCCAGCGGTCATCAGCATCTTGATGATGGCAGTACCGGCAGCGCCAGGGCCGTTCAGGACGATGTGCACGTCCTCCATCTTTTTGCCCACCACGCGCAGGGCGTTGATGAGGGCAGCGGTCACCACGATGGCGGTGCCGTGCTGGTCATCGTGGAACACGGGAATATCCAGCTCCCGCTCCAGCGTCTCTTCGATCTCGAAGCACTCGGGGCTCTTGATATCCTCCAGATTGATACCGCCAAAGGTGGGGGCAATGGCCTTGCAGGCCGCGATCACGCTGGCGGCATCGTGGGCATCGATGCAGATGGGGAAGGCATCCACGCCGCCGAACTCCTTGAACAGCACGGCTTTGCCCTCCATCACAGGCAGACCGGCCTCGGGGCCGATGTCACCCAGGCCCAGCACGGCGGTGCCGTTGGAGACAACGGCCACCATGTTGCCCTTGAAGGTGTACTTATAAACATCATCGGGGTTTTCCTTGATCTTGCGGCAGGGCTCGGCAACGCCGGGGGTGTAGGCGGTAGACAGGTCATCACGGGTCCTGACCTCCACCTTGCTGGTAATGCCCACCTTGCCGTGGTGGGTCTCGTGCATTTCAAGGGCGGCTTTGTTGTAATCCATGGGGTGTTCCTCCGTTTGTATCGGGCGCTTCCCGCGGAAGGGAGCGGCCGGGGTTTCTCGTATCTCCTTTATTTTAACAGAACCGGGCGGCATTTCCACCGGAAAAGCCGCTTTTTCGGCCGGTGCCCCGCAAAAGTCGGACAAACCCGGCGCTCTATTTGTGGAATTTCTGCAAAATTCTTTTCTTTTTCACTTTTGCCCTTTATAATAAGTCTGTACTATGCGACCCGAATCTGAACCCGGCGGGATGCCGGTGTTCCAACAGGAGGAACTTTATTTTGAAAAAGATCATCACAAAGGCAGTCTGCCTGCTCTGCGCCGGTGCGCTGGTGCTGGGCGCAGCAGGCTGCTCCAAGTCCGCTGATTCTTCTTCTGCCGCTTCCAGCACAGCCGCCGCTGTTTACGGCAGCGCGGAAGATTACGATTACGAGAACTTCTCTTACAGCAGCGGTCTGGACGAGAATGGCTACTGGGAGGGCGTGAAGGCGCTTGACTATGTCACCCTGCCCGAGAACTTTGCAAGCCTTACCTTCAAGCGTTCTGAGATCGAGCCCACCGAGGAGGAGGCCCAGAGCGAGATCGACAGCCTGCTCAGCGACCACGCCACCGAGAAGCAGGTGAAGGACCGTGCCGCAGCGGACGGTGATACCGTCAACATCGACTATACCGGGTCCGTGGATGGCGTTGCGTTCAGCGGCGGCACTTACAGCGGCTACAGCCTGACCCTGGGCAGCGGTACTTTCGTCGATGGCTTTGAGGATCAGATCGTAGGCCACACTCCCGGCGAGATCTTTGATGTCACCGTGACCTTCCCGGAGATACAGCGATTCTACCGATTCCGAGGGCAACACCGTTGTCCTGAGCGGCAAAAAAGCCGTGTTCTCCGTTACCCTGAACTACATCAGCGAGAAGGTCCTGCCCGAGCTGACCGACGCGTGGGTGGCCGAGAACTACGGCGAGAGCGATGGTGTTCACACCGTGGAGGAGCTGAAAGCGCTCTACCAGAAGATGCTCTACAACACCAACCTGCAGAACGCCATCATGGACGACCTGCTGGCGAACTCCACCTTCAAGGAGCTGCCCAAGGAGGTCACAGATTATCAGGTGAACCAGTGCCTGAACTACTACTACACCATGGCCAACTACTACGGCTACGATCTGGACAGCTTTGTGCAGACCGCCGCTGGCTATGAGAACGCCGATGCCCTGCTGGAGGGAATGAGCGACAGCATCACCACCTACTCCAAGGAGGCCCTGCTCTATCAGGCAGTGGCCGAGACACTGGACATCGTGCCCACCCAGGAGCAGATCGATACCTATTCCTCCTACACCGGCACCTATGGTGAGAACTACTGCACCATGGTCGCCTGATGGATGCCGTAACCGATGCGCTGACGGAAAGCGCAGTGGTGAGCTGAGTCTCTTGCATCTCCATATTAAGAAAAGTGTGTGCCGCTTCGGGTCTGCCGGGGCGGCATTTTTGTCTTGTTTGCAAACAATTTGTGAATTGTTGCCGTACCATCGAAAACCCTATTGACAAAGTGGGGTGTTTGGAGTATATTTTTAGCAGTCGAACAGATAGAGTGCTAAAAATGAAATGGCAATCAATCTGAAAGACTGCTGAAATAACACTTCCGGTACGAATGGAGGTCGATTCTATGAATACCAATCAATATACGCAGAAAACGCTGGAAGCTCTGCAGGCTGCCCAGCAGCTGGCTGTGGAGTACCAGCACAACGCTTTGGAGCCGGAACATCTGCTGCACGCCCTGGCTTCGCAGGAGCAGGGCCTGATCCCGCAGCTTCTGCAGAAACTGAACGTGGACCCGGGCAGCTTTGCTGCTGCCGTGGCCGAAAAGCTGTCGGCCCTGCCCCGGGTGTCCGGCTCCGGCCGTGACCCGGACAAGGTCTATATCTCGCAGGCAACGGATAAAGTCCTGAGCGCCGCCGCCCGGGAAGCCAAGGCCATGAAGGACGAATACGTCAGTGTTGAGCATGTGTTCCTGGGCCTGCTGGATGAGCCGACCCAGAACACCACGGAGCTGTTCCGCGCCTTCAACATCAAGAAGGATGCGTTCCTGCAGCAGCTGACTGCCGTGCGCGGCAACCAGCGCGTGACCAACGACAACCCCGAGGACACCTACAACGCCCTGCAGAAGTACGGCCAGGATCTGGTCGATCTGGCCCGGAAGCAGAAGCTGGACCCCGTGATCGGCCGTGATCAGGAGATCCGCAACGTGATCCGCATCCTGTCCCGTAAGACCAAGAACAACCCCTGCCTGATCGGTGAGCCCGGCGTTGGTAAGACTGCCATCGCCGAGGGCCTGGCCCAGCGGATCGTGCGCGGCGATGTGCCCGAGAACCTGAAGGACCGCACCGTGTTCAGCCTGGACATGGGCGCTCTGGTAGCCGGTGCAAAGTACCGCGGTGAGTTTGAGGAGCGCCTGAAGAGCGTCCTGAATGAGGTCAAGAAGAGCGAGGGCAAGATCATCCTCTTCATTGATGAGCTGCACACCATCGTGGGTGCGGGCAAGACCGACGGTGCCATGGACGCGGGCAACCTGCTCAAGCCCATGCTGGCCCGGGGCGAGCTGCACTGCATCGGCGCAACCACGCTGGACGAATATCGCCAGTATATCGAAAAAGACCCCGCTCTGGAGCGCCGGTTCCAGCCGGTGCAGGTGGATGAGCCCACGGTGGAGGACACCATTTCCATCCTGCGCGGCCTGAAGGAGCGCTATGAGGTGTTCCACGGCGTAAAGATCAGCGATAATGCGCTGATCGCCGCCGCAACCCTCTCTGACCGCTATATCACCGACCGTTTCCTGCCGGATAAGGCCATCGACCTGGTGGATGAAGCCTGCGCCATGATCAAGACTGAGATGGACAGTATGCCCAGCGAGATGGATGATCTGGCCCACCGCATCACCCAGCTGCAGATCGAGCAGGTCAGCCTGAAAAAGGAGAC
>ENA-OQCX01000399-OQCX01000399.1-human-gut-metagenome-genome-assembly--contig:-NODE-399-length-22353-cov-2.629443_pt1 | contig 22353 bp, 27 predicted proteins | sample MGYA00242762_ERZ504587 | MGnify/ENA primary metagenome ERZ504587 (study PRJEB26092, sample SAMD00036337) | human gut metagenome | host: Homo sapiens | study: EMG produced TPA metagenomics assembly of... | reverse complement strand
TACGCTTCACCTGAAACTGGGCAGGATCCTCATAAAGAGGATTTTCCTTCGTCGGAAAAAGACCAATCTCCTCATAAAGCGAAGTCCATGCATCTGTGTCTTGCCCAGAGCAGGCAGAACATAATCCAGATAATTTTTCCCTTTCAGCTGGTCTCCGCCGGAAGAAGCTCTGTCTGAATTTTCACGAAAATGAGAAAGGCTGATCAACATCTTTATCCAGATTTGGAAACAGCACCTGTCAGAATCATTTTCTCCTTTGCACGGGTCAGGGCAACGTAAAGCACACGGATTCCTCCCCCAAACTTTCCTCCAGAAGCTGACGGCGGATCACCTGCTTATTCAAGGTCGAAACCACCATTCGCCTGTCCGGCAAAATCGCATCTGCTCCAAGACCATAATCCGGATGAATCAGAAGTTTTGCATTCAAGTCCTGGAAATTGAACTGTTTTCCCATTCCCGCAAGGATCACAACAGGAAATTCCAGTCCTTTACTTTTGTGGATTGTCATGATTTCCACAGAACCTTCCCCTGCACCGGAAAGGTTCACCTCGCCGTAATCCACCTCGTATTTCTGCAGATGTTCAATATAGCGAACAAAGTTAAACAAGCCGCGATAGCTGGTTTTCTCGTAATCCATGGCTTTTTCCACCAGCATGGCAAGATTGGCGCTTCGCTGTGCACCATTCGGCAGGGCCTTGGCATAATTGCCGTATCCTGTTCTTCGCAGAATTTCAAGAATCAATTCATGAACCGGAGTATAAACTGCCAGATCCCGCATTTCATTTAGAAGAGTAATAAAACCATGCAATTTTTCCTGCAAAGCTTCTCTTTCTTTAGGAGAAATCAGGCTGCACTGCTCTTCCTCCCCCAGAAAATGCAGCACGCTTTCATACAGCATGCCTTCCGGGTCTTCTTCCCGGATTACGGCAAGTTCCTGGGTGGTACAGCCTGCCAGCGGGGAACGAAGCACCCCGGCAAGGGGAATGTCCTGCAGAGGATTGTCGCATACCTGAAGATAATTCAGAGCCGTAACCACCTCAAGTGCTGAAAAATATCCTGTCTTGGAAGCTGCATATACGGGAATTCCATGGGCACTTAAAACATCGGTAAAGTTTCGCTCCAGCCAGACGCAGTTCGAAGCAAAATAACAATATCCCCATAATCGCACCGGACGGTACTCCCCTGTCTCTTTATCCAGGATTTTCTCTTTCCCCACCATTTCCTGAATCCGATGGGAAATGGTAAGTGCTTCCAGTTCCCTGGCATCCTGCCCCTCCATCAGATCTTCCAGTTCCTCTGAGTCTTTTTCCACAAGCAGCACTTCCGTTGAAAGAAATTCGTCTCTGGCTCCTTCTGGAAAAACAGCGCCAGGATAAAGGCAGCTGCCTCATCATACGCGATTCCACCCAGATCCTCGCCCATGATCTGCCTGAAATAAAATTGGCACAGGAAAGCACCTGGGATCTGCTTCGGAAGTTTTTGTGCAAGTCGATCCTCTGCTCCTCGCTGTCTTCCAGAGAATAGCTGTGGTATTTTTCCATAAAAAGCTCCGGCCTCGCCAGGCGGAAGCGATAGATGCTCTGCTTGACATCTCCTACCATAAAGATATTTTTGCGCTTCTCCACCCATCCGGACACCATCGTTGTGATAAGTTCCTGCACAAAGTTACTGTCCTGATATTCGTCCACCATGACTTCTTCATACTTCTCGGACAATTCTCTCGCCGCCTGTGTCGGGATCAGTTCTCCATCCACTTTCTCCACAAGGATCCTCAGGGCAAAATGTTCCATATCCGTAAAATCCAGAAGATTCTTTTCTCTCTTCTTGCTGGAAAAAGCCTCCTTAAACTGCAATGTCAGTTCCACCAGACCTTCCAATGGTTCGCGTGCGCAGGCGATCAGCTCCAGAAGGATTTCCTCTTTCTGATTAAAAAACTTCGTCGAAAGATCTTTGCAGATTTCTTTTTCCTCATCGCGGAGTTCTTTTGCCTGCTCTTTTTTGACAGGGTCTATGGAACTGTCCCTCTTGGCAGAAAGTTTCGCGAATGTATGTCCGGACAGGATATCCGCAACTTTATCATAATCTTTGGTTTCCCTGCATCGACGTACTTCCCGCCAGAAATTCAGGTCATCAACAAGTGCTTCGTCATAAAAATAAGGGCCGTCCGGCTCATTGCAGATTTTTCTTGCACTCTCTGTCAGTGCCTCTGCCTGATCCAGTTTTTCATCCAGCGTTTCCCAGAGGAGCTGTATCCAGCTTGTTTCACGGAGTTCTTCGATTGTCTGCACGCGGTAGACTTCCATGCATTCTTCCAGCCATTCTTCCGGGTACGGATGGCTCATTGCCGCCTGGTAGAGTTTGTATACCATATCACGGATCTCATCATCGGATTTCCCCGATGCATAACATTCTACCAGACTCAGGAACTTCGGATCAGCCTTTTCGTATGCTTCTTCGAGAAGGTCTTTCATGACATCTTCCTGCAGAAGTTTCAGCTCCCCCTCCTCCGCTGTCCGATATCCCGGATCAAGTTCCACCATGTGAAAATAGTTCCGGATGATATAAGAACAGAAACCATCGATCGTTGTGATCTGTGCGTTATGGATCAGTGCTGCCTGTCTCTGGAGATGTTCATTATCCGGGTTTTCGTACAGTGCCTGATCGATCGCATTGGAGATTCGCTCCTTCATCTCGCCCGCTGCTGCCCTGGTAAACGTCATGATCAGAAGCCGGTCAATATCCACCGGTCTGTCGGGTCCATGATCTTACTCAGGATCCTCTGAACCAGCACGGCTGTCTTACCGGAACCCGCTGCTGCACTGACCAGAATATTGCGGTCCCGCAGGGTGATGACTTTGCTCTGTTCTTCGGTCCATTTCATTCCCATATCACTCTGCCTCCTGTTCAAAATTCTTCCAGACTTCTTCATCGGCAAACTGTTTCAGTCTCCGGAATTCATATCCCGGGATCTTGCGGTCAAAGCCGCAGCTTCCCTGATATGCACAGTACGTACAGGCATTTTTGTTTCCCATCTCATACGGGGAAGCATCTGCTTTTCCTGTGAGGATCGCATCCTGCACTTCAGTGATCTTTTTCTTTACATAGTCATTCAGAAGACGGAACCGCTCCGGGCTTGCGACAGACGAGCCTTTGCGCAGCGCACCCTTTGACGTGTATGCCAGCGGAAGGGATGCATACGAAACGTCCAGTTTCTGGATCACCTCCGGGTCAGAAGATACCAGCCCGTTCATCTTGAGTTTCTTCATGATCTCAGGATCAAGTTCATCCAGATCCTCCTGAAGCGTTTTCTGGATCATCGGATCCTTGACATTGTAATAAAAAATCCCCGCCGGTTCTACTTCACAGTCCGGATATTTCCGCTGCTCTGCCTGCACCGCCGCATCCATATAAACGACAAGCTGCAGCTGAAGCCCGTGATAGATACTCACCAGGTCAAAAGAAGTATTGCCCGTCTTATAATCAATGATCTTGACGTAAACTTTGTTGTCTTCTTTGAGGACGTCCAGACGGTCGATCCTGCCGCCGCCAATGGAAACTTCAAATCCCTCCGGATGGAACTCGCCATTCTTAAGCTGTTCCTGCAAAGCCCAGACTGTTCTTCTAAGGATTCTTCTTGTACGCTCGACCATGTAATGATTTCTGGCACTGCTCTTAAGAATCGTGTTTCCATAATCTGCCGCCACCTTGTCCAGGCATTCGTCTGCGATCTCATCACGGACTTTGTCGTCCAGGTCACTCCAGTCCAGTCTCTTCCTTCTCAGTTCGACAGCAAAATTTTCCAATGCCTGATGGATGACATTTCCCATATCCATCGCCTTGAATTCATATTCCACACGCTCTGTCACAGCCAGACCATATTTCAGGAAATGTGCAAACGCACACGCAGAAAAACGTTCCAGTCTTGTTGCTCCATGCGGAGACACTTCTCCGTACAAAGCTTTCGCAACACTCGCACTGACCTTGTCCTCCGGCTTTCGTAAAAATGCGGCATCGGTCAGTTTTTCTGCCAGTTCCCTGTACTTTGGACTTCTCAGATACCAGCTGTACAGTTCCTCAAAAACAGGATCCAGCTCATCTGTATTTTCCTCTGAAAGCCCCTCAAGCAGATATTCCAGGGAAGTTCCCGGTGTCTCCAGAAGTTCCATCTGGCTCTCCGGCTGATCTGCACGTGTTTCTTTGAGTTTCGGAAACAGCCTTTTGATCGTATGGATCAGGAACGCAGGGCTGCATGCCTCTCCCCTTCCATTTGACTGACTGTAGGAAAGGCTTAAGAGTTCCTTCGGCTTGGTCAGATTCAGGTAAAGATAAAACCTCTGCATGTTCATCAGTTCTTTGGGACCCGGGGCAAGTTCCATTCCCTGATCCTTAAAGAAAGCCCTGTCCATCTCTGTCAGGATCCCGCCGGACTGCGTGTTCTTTGGGATATTTCCCTCATTTACGCCGACAAAAAACAGTGCACACACGTCTTTGAGCCTGGTACGCTCCATATCACCGATCAGCACCTGATCCATACTCGGCGGGATCAGCGCAACTTTCGCCTGTGTCATTCCCGTTTCCAGGATCTGCTGAAACTCCTCCGGCGAAACCACCTCGTCCCCAAGGATCTCTGCCATCTTATCCAGAAGTTCCATCATGATACCAAAGATCTGCACGTATTCCTTTTCCATTGCCTTGTTTCCGATCTCATGGAAATAGAGCTCCTGAACTTTCAGTTTCTGCTGGATCTGGCTCTGTACAATAAATTCATACAGATAACGACAGTATTCTTCCACTGTTTTCTTTTTTCCGGAAAGCCATCTGCCAGGATTCCTGTCTCTCCGACAAAACGCTCCCGGATCTCGTTGATCTCCTGGATCTGGTTCGGATCCATACCTCTGTAGATGCGGACCCATTTCTCTCTCCATCTGCGGATCCCTCTGATTCCAAGCGCGATCACATAATTTTCCAGTTTATCCGCTTCACTTCTGGAGATATCAGACATCCCACAGCGGAGATAACGGAATACACTCTCATAACTGAATCCCTGAACGACCATCTCAAGTGCCGCGCGGAGATATTCCACAAACGGATTCATAAGGATCGAATGTTTTTCATCAATAAAATATGGAATCCCGGCATCTTCAAAAACCTGTGCGGCTACGCTTCCATATTCCTCAAGATTTCCTGTGATGACCGCAATCTGTCCGTAACGATGATCCTTTTCTCTGACCAGCCGCAGGATCCGTCGGGCAGTTTCCTCCATTTCTTTCTCCGGATCTCTCGCCGAAAAGATCTGTATCTCCTGCTGCTCCCGCTCATAGACAGCCCTGTGGTAACGGAACAGATGCTGTTCCAGAAAATCAAGTGCCGGGGCATCCGCAAACCGGGACTTTCTGCCCGGCGCGACCCAGACAGGCTCTTCGATATCCTTCGTAAGTTCCGCAAGAGAGCGGATCATCTTATGGCTCATATAAAAAAGCTCGTGCGGTTTTCCCATCGCAAGAAACTGTTCTCTGACATCCATCGTCACCGTCACGGAAACTCTCTCACAGACAGCCAGAAGTTCCCGCAGGACTTCAAGCTGTACCGGTGTAAATCCTGTGTATCCATCCAGAAGAAGGACACTTCCCTTAAGTTTCTCAGAAAACTGGATCTCTTTTGCCAGAACCTCAAGAACTTCCTCCGCTGTCATAAAATGTCTGGAAAGATACTCGCGGAACGCCTGATACAGAACTTTCACATCCTGGAGTTTCATCTGGAGAAGCGTCTTATCCTCGCTCTCACGGATCATCTCATCCAGTTCCTCTTCTTTGATCTCGTACTGCATGAACTCCGAAATAAGAGACTTCACCTCATCCAGATAGCCTGGTTTCTTCATCTGATTTCTGAGATAGACCAGATCCTTCTGGTTCATCTGTACCAGTTTCTGGAGCACCATGTTTTTGCCTGTTTCTTCCATGATCCGTCTCGTATCACCGCCAACTTCCTCAAAAACGCGGTACGCAAGACGCTCAAAACTTAAGATATCAATATTGAGGATTCCCCCATCCGGATGCATTTCCACCAGAGTTTTCTGTGTCTGCATCGTAAACTGCTCCGGGACGATCACATAATAAAGTCTGTCGGGATTTGCTGACGCTTCCCGGATAATATTTTCATATGCGGTGCCGGATTTGCCTGCACCGGAATTTCCTATAATAAACTGCAGGGACATATCTTACCCCCTTTCAACATTTTTTCTGAATAGCACCTCGCGGGATATTTCTGACATAAATCAGGACAGAGCCTAATAGGATATAAGGAAAGTATACCGGGGAACCGTAACCGCGAATCAGGAGGCGCAGACTATGAGCTCCAAAACAAAAATCATCGTTCTACATATGAAAGAGGTGATCTACACCTGTATTTTCCTTCTTCTCCTTGTGATCCTGGGTGTACTGGTCTTTTTTATGTTCGGTCCCGGAAAAGCACAGAATACCGCTCCAAAGACCGATTCCAGATATACCCCCGGCATTTACCGCACGTCTGTCCAGCTCAACAATAATTCCTTTGACCTGGAAGTGACCGTCGATGCGACAGTATCCGTTCCATCCATCTGGCAAACTTAAGCGAGAGCACTGCCGCTATGTTTCCTCTCGTAGAGCCGGTCCTGGACTCTCTTGCAAGCCAGATCTATTCTACACAGTCTCTGGAAAATCTCGATTACGCCAGCGACCAGAAATATACAGCCCAGATGCTATTCAGGCCATTGAAGAAACTGTCCAGAAAGCAGCTTCTTCCTGAAAACAGTTATCCCCAAAAACACATTGAGGTGTGATAAATCACACCTCAAAAAGTTACCTTAATTTCTTGCCTCAAGTTCCTCAATCTGCTTCAGCCAGAGTTTCGCGCATGCATCACTCGGCATTCTCAGGTCTCCTCTCGGAGAAACTGCCACACTACCAACTTTCGGTCCATCCGGCAGGCAGGAACGCTTGAACTGCTGCATAAAGAATCTCCGGTAGAAAGTCTTAAGCCATTTCAGGATCGTCTCATCATCATACTCGCCCGCAAATGCATTCTGTGCCAGACGGAAGATCTTTTTCGGCGGGAAGGTCCAGCGGAGCATGTAATACAGGAAGAAATCGTGAAGCTCATACGGTCCTACAAGATCTTCTGTCTTCTGTGAAATCACGCCATCCTTCGGCGGCAGAAGTTCCGGCTTACCGGTGTATCCAGGATATCCAGAAGGATCTCTGAAAGCTTCGCATCCTCACAGGTATCTGCATAATATCTCACAAGATGACGTACAAGCGTCTTCGGTACGGATGCATTGACTGCATACATGGACATGTGGTCGCCATTGTAAGTTGCCCATCCAAGTGCCAGTTCCGAAAGGTCACCGGTTCCAATAACAATACCACCGGACTGGTTTGCAATATCCATCAGGATCTGTGTACGCTCACGTGCCTGACCATTCTCATAAGTGACATCATGTACTTCCGGATCATGTCCGATATCGCGGAAATGGAGATTTACCGCCTCGCGGATGTTGACTTCCTTGAGGGTTGCCCCAAGGCATTCACTTAACTGGCATGCATTGTTATAGGTCCTGTCAGTTGTTCCGAAGCAAGGCATTGTTACGGCTGTGATCTTTTCTCTCGGCATTCCAAGCATGTCAAATGCACGTACCGTCACAAGAAGTGCCAGTGTGGAATCCAGTCCGCCGGACAGTCCGATCACTGCATTCTGGCAGTGGATATGTGCCAGACGCTTCTTGAGTCCCATTGCCTGAATATTCAGGATCTCATCGCAGCGGCGTTCTCTCTCTTCTTTGATCCCCGGTACGAATGGTCTGGAATCAATTTGCGGGTAAGCGGTGTTACTCCTCTGCCTGCATTAAAATAAACTTCGTTATAAAAAACATCCTGTCCTTCCGGTGCAAGATCCGGTACAAAGCGGCAGGTCGTCATCCTTCTTCTCTCATTATCCAGTCTGTGGATATCCAGATCCGCATAAAGTGCGCCATTGACAAAGCGTCTGCTCTCTGCAAGTATCGTGCCGTTTTCTGCGATCAGATTGTGGCCGCCGTAGACAACATCCTGGGTGGATTCTCCCTCTCCTGCTGTCGCATAGATATATCCGCAGAGAAGTCTTGCTGACTGTGCACTTACAAGGCTCTTACGATAAGAATCCTTGCCTACAACTTCATCACTCGCAGACAGGTTCACGATCAGGTTTGCTCCATGATATGCATGTCCTACGCTCGGAGGATTCGGAACCAGAGGTCCTCGCAGATCTCAGCCGCGATCTTGAGTTTCGGCATTTCCTGACAGATGAACAGGATATTTGAGGAGATCGGGACATCCACTTCATCAAACTCTTCTGTTTCATCTTCATCAATATAATCCGGTTCCTCATCGATCTCTTCCAGTTCCTCAAAGGAATCTTCTTCCTCCAGAGCCTCGAGTTCTGCCTCAAGTCCAAATTCCACGTCCTCATCCGTCATCTCTTCGTCATGATGTAATCCATACTCAGACCTTCTGATCGTCACAGTTCCGTCTACATCCTCTCCGGAAGTGAAATATCTCGCTCATAAATTCAATTATATTAGGTCAGATAAGTCTTCGGCACAAACCCAAGGATCTCACCATGGTTCAGTCCGGCTGCCACATTATAAAGTTTGCCCTTGTATTCCAGTGGAAGTCCTACAAAAATGATCGCATCTACATCCGCAGTCTCTTCTGCAATACGCATAAGCTGTACTTTGGCTTCCTCCAGAAGATTTTCCTGCCAGAAAAGATCTCCGCAGGTGTATGCTGTGATACACAGTTCCGGGAAAACCATGACTCTGGCTCCCTCTGCTTCCATCTCACGGACCATTTTGATAATTTCAGCTGCATTGAATTCACAGTCTGCTACCTGCACATCCGGCGTTCCTGCCGCTACTTTGATAAACCCGTCCTTCATATTCCTGCTTCTCCTTTATTTGCACTTTCTGAGGATTTCTTTGAGTTCTTCTACACTGAATGTATAATTGGTGTTACAGAAATGGCAGTTCAGTTCTACTTCTTGCCTTCCTGGATCATCTCATTTAATTCTTTTCTTCCGATGCTGATCAGGGCTTTTTCTACACGTTCTTTGCTGCAGTTACAGTAAAATTCTGTCGGGATCCTGTCGTTGATCTCAATATCAAATCCATCCAGTACCTGCTCCAGAAGACTCTACAGGAGTGTGTCCCTGCTCCAGAAGTGTAGTCACAGACTGGATCTTCTGTACGTTTGCTTCCAGTTTCGCGATCGTTTCTTCCTCTGCAAACGGCATGACCTGAACGATAAATCCACCTGCCTGACGCACGGTATTATCTTTGTTCATCAGAACACCAAGACCTACAGCGGACGGAACCTGTTCACTTGCTGCGAAATAATAAGTCAGGTCTTCTGCGATCTCACCTGTCTGAAGTGCCACCTGCCCCACATATGGTTCTTTGAGTCCCATGTCCTTGATGACCTGAAGGAAACCGTGTCCAACAGCGCCGCCAACATCCAGTTTGCCCTTGGCATTTGCCGGGATGATAACATCCGGTTCAACGACATATCCTTGACACGGCCTTTGGAATCTGCTGTAACCGTGATTCCCTGAAGCAGTCCGTCACCCTTGACCTGAAGTGTCAGGATATCCTTATCGCCCTTCATCATCACGCCCATCATCGAACCTGCTGTCAGAAGACGTCCAAGTGCTGCTGTTGCAACCGGGCTGGTGTTGTGATCCTTTCTTGCTGTCTCTACTGTCTCTGTTGTCACTGCTGCAAACGCACGGATCTGGCTGTCTGCCGCAATTGCTCTTACTATATAATCACTCATGAATTTACCTCGTTTCTTATTTTGCTTTGCCTTTTTCTCTTGCGATGAAGAATAACCGCTCGCTCTCCTCGGATGCCGCTTTGCCTGTGTAGGCATCGTATACAGCGAGAAGCTCCATTCCTGCCTCGCGGATCAGTCTTCGATCTCTTCTCTCGGATATGCTTTCTGGCAGTGGACTTCCTCTGCCTTCTCATACAGTCCGTCCTCTCTCGGAAGAAAAACTGCCAGTTCATAATAGTTCAGTCCCTCTTCCTCATCGTAGCTGTTGTCCCAGATGAAACTTCCCTCATCACGGTTTTCTGCGATCGTCGTATCCCCAAGGATATCCCTGTACTTATGTACGGTATTCATATCAAACAGGAAAATTCCCTCCGGGTCAAGGTAATTATTTACCAGTTCAAAAACATGACGCAGTTCATCCCTGTCTGTAATATAATTGAGACTGTCGCAGACACTTACAACGGCCCGCACCGTTCCGTACAGTTCAAACTCCTGCATGTCCTGCAGAAGATACAGGATATCCTGTCCGGATTCGACTCTTTTCTCCATTGCCTCCGCAAGCATCTCCTCGGAATTGTCCACACCAATCATATCATAACCCTTGTCCGCAAGCAATCCCGTCATCGTTCCTGTTCCACATCCAAGTTCCAGTACCAGGCCATCCTCGATCCCATATTCTCTCAGATGACCGGTGATATAATCCGCCCATTCTTCATAATCAATATTATCCATGAACAGGTCATACACCTGTGCAAATTTCTCATATGCTCCCATCGTCGTCCCCCTGTTTATATTTTGTGAGTAAAAAGGCAGATGATCGCTCACCTGCCTTTCCTTCTTATCTCATGCTGACGATAAATCAGATCGTGTTCTGTTGTTACTGAACAGGCATATAATATACGTCTGCTCCCTCACCATGCCAGTAGTAGCTTGTTCCGTTCTCGTCGTAAGCGTCCTCATCGCTGGTAAAGTTGTAGGTATTTCCGTCAAAGTCAACCCAGCTTCCGTTTCCGTCCGGTGTGATCACAAGCGGATGTCCATCAGAATTACGATAGATGGTTCTTGTCTCATCTGTGTTGGAAAGCTGCTCATCTGTGAATCCTGCAGAGTTGGAAATTGTTGTAGAGCTGGAATCACTGGAACTGTCATAGCTTTCGGATCCGTCGCTGCTGCTGTCTGTGCTTCCTGTTGTATCTGTGGCTGCACTGCTGTCTGTTCCTGCCGCAGAAGTATCTGCTGCTGCGCTGCTGTCTGCCGCATTTGCGTTTGCATCAGAAGAAGCTGCGTTTGCATTGTCGGCTGCCGGAGTGGAAGCTGCTGCCTGCTTCGGAGCTGCTTCTTTCAGAGAAGAATCACCAAGGATCTGGAAAGAATCTACGGATGATTTCACTGCGGAAAGAACATCTTCTTTGTTAACAGATGCTTCGATGCTGTAGTATTCGGAATCGTTTGCGATAACCTTGTGGATCACATACAGGCTTCCGTTGCTCTTCTCTGTGTTCAGCATCTTGGTTGTGTAGGTGTACACGCCAATGCCATTCACATCTGTAGAAGTGTAGTCCTGGATCTCAAAGTCTGTTCCGTCAACCTTGTCTCCGTCTGCCTGCTCAAGAGAGGTAGCCATGTCCTGTGTGCTCGGAATCACGGTTGAAGCCATGGTGTCTGCTCCCTGTCCGTGAAGGATCAGAATCTTGCCCTCGTCAGGAGATTCAAAGCTGAGTGTATCTGCTTCATCTGTCTTGTTTGCCCATGTTGCGTTTGGAAGGTTGATCGCTACGGATTTGTCTGCGGATGTATAGGTAGTAGCCTGTACATTCGGAGCGATCGTGGCTGTCGGAGCCGGTGTCTCGGTTGCCACCGGTGTTGGTGTTACACTTACTGCAACAGACTCATCCGGATTACTGCCGCCGAAACTGCAGGCAGCCATAAATACAGATGCTGATATGGCAATTGCTGAAATCGCAAGAATTCTTTTGTTTCTCATAACATCCTCCTTAATATCGGTTATGATTATAGTTTATAATAAAACCTTTGTGCTATATTTTACAATTTTATTACATGCATGTCAATGAATTTTCCCTGATGGTTTATGAAAATCCTGTAAAATATTGTGAATTTTCTGTGTCGGATATCTTCTTTTCTGTAATCTTTTATCTGCGTTTTTTCCTGAAAATATACGGGTTTCAGAGCTTTTTGTAATCATACATATGCAGCTCATGAAGTGCCCTTGTCGCTGCAATATATTTCGCCTGTTTACTCAGTCCGTCCTCTGCATCTGCTGCAAAAACTCCGAATACCTGATCAAACTCCAGACCTTTTGCAAGATAGAACGTAGTCACTGTCAGACCTTTTTTGAAATTCTGACTGTCACGGTTCATGTACGATAACTGGTGCTCTCCGTCCGGGTCCAGGTTTTTCAGTTTCTCTTCTATATAGAGATACGCATGCTCTGCCTCTCTTTCTGTAAAAAGATCAGCGCTTCTGTCTCATAGTCTGCTCTCTTTGCTTCCCAGTCTACGATCACCTGATCCAGAGCTTCCTCAAGCTTCGCAAAAGACCGCTCCTCAACCGGCTCGCCGTGGCGTTCGAACAGTTCCATATCCTGGATTCCGGTAAGCTTATTGGCATACTCTGCGATCTCCATCGTGTTTCGATAGCTTCTGTTCATAACGATCTTGCGGATATCCCTCAAAGATCTTCGGCAAAAATTTCAGTACATCCTGCTGCTGCTCTTCCATCGTCTGTGCCTTATCTCCGAGGATCGTCATCCTGCACGGGAAAAGTTTCCGAAGGAGCACATACTGGATCCAGGAATAATCCTGCATCTCATCAACCACGACATGCTTGATGCCATGATGATTTTTGCAGCGGAAAAGAGAATATTTCAGATAAAGGACCGGATAGACATCCTCATAACGCAGCTTACGCTTCTCCAGCGGAACACGCGGCAGTGGATCGTAGCCTGCCTCTTCAAGAAAACGACTGTACAGAACATAGCAGTCTCTCGTCTCATACATACGCAGAAAACGCTCCGTCAGCTCTTCCTTTTCTTCATCTGCGAGGTCTCTGTCCCTCAGTGTCTCCACCTGATCGATGAAATATTCTGCCACTGCCTCCATTCTGGAAAGAAGCGGAATATCCAGGAACTTAAAGTAAAACAGATCAATGATCTCCTTCTCGGAAAGCGTACAGCCCTTGTACTCTATGTCCTTGAAATTCATCAGTTCATCTTCCAGGCCAAGCATGTAAGCGTCCATCTGACCTGCAAATCCTGCCGACTGTTTCTCCCTGCACAGTTCCTGTGATTCCGGAATAAGGACAGAACGCTCGATCTGGTCATACCTGTCCTCACAGTCAGAAACGATCCCCTTAAGTTCACGGTAGGCAAACAGATCAAAACTCATCTCGCGGATATTTTCCTCTCCCAGTTCCGGCAGGATGTGCGAGATATAATCTGCAAACACACCATTCGGTGAAAGGACCAGGATATTGGAAGATTTCAGATTTTCTCTGTCGTGATACAGAAGATACGCGATCCTGTGAAGTGCAACAGAAGTCTTACCACTTCCCGCAGCTCCCTGGATTACCATAATCTTATCACTTGTGTTTCGGATAATTGTATTCTGCTCTTTCTGGATCGTCCGGACGATGTTTTTGAGCTGGACTTCGCCCTTGCTTCCAAGCTCTGCGCCCAGGATCTCATCATCGATCTTGACATCGCTCTCAAACTCGTAGATCATTTTTCCATTGCGGATCTTGTACTGCCATTTGGAAGTAATCTCGCCTTCAAAAACACCGGAAGGTGCCTCATAGGACGCAGAACCCTTGTCGTAATCATAAAAAAGTCCGCTGACCGGAGCACGCCAGTCATACACCAGTGGCAGGCTCCCCGCCCGCTCCGAGAGATTTCCGATCCCTATATAAAAAAAGCTCCGCTCGTCATCTCCGTCATACCGAAAATCCACTCTTCCAAAAAACGGAGAATCCATCATCTTCTTAAATCTCTTGCGAAGAAGGAACTGTTCTTCATTCGCATTCATCTGACGAAAAAGTGCCTGCTGGTTATCAAAGTTTTCATAACCGTACTCATCCATCTCTGTATAGTTTTCCCAGTAATATTCGTGCATATCCTCGATCTCTTTCTCACCCTCAAGGATCGCAGCATCTGTCTCGGCAAGACGTTTCTTCAGACATTCCATTACATGCAGCAGGTACTCTCTGCCATTTTCTATATTGCCGCTCATCATAAATACCTCCCTTTCCTGCCAGACTTTCCATTAAATGTAATTTTCTTATTATACTCAAAAAGACAGCCGTTGACAAGAGCTGTCTCCTGCCAGCGGCTGCCTTTTTATGGCTTAAAATTCTGGTTTTACTTCTGGGTTTATGAGCAAAGTTCTGAAGAACCATTGTCAAACTGGCTGTTGTAAAGGTCTGCATAGAATCCTTTGGCTGCCAGAAGTTCTTCATGATCGCCCTGCTCGATGATGTCTCCATCCTTCATAACGAGGATCAGGTCTGCATCCTTGATCGTGGAAAGTCTGTGTGCGATAACGAAACTGGTTCGTCCCTTCATCAGATTATCCATCGCTTTCTGGATCTGCATTTCTGTTCTTGTATCGACGGAGGATGTTGCTTCGTCAAGGATCAGAATCTTGTTGTCCGCAAGGATCGCCCTCGCATCGTAAGAAGCTGTTTCTGTCCCTGGGAAATGTTGCTGGTCTCTTCATCCAGTACCATCTGGTATCCGCCCGGCTGCTGCATGATGAAGTTGTGGATATGTGCTGCTTTTGCTGCTGCGATCACTTCTTCATCCGTTGCATCCAGTCGGCCATAACGGATGTTTCCATGATCGTTCCGGAGAACAGCCAGGTATCCTGTAGCACCATACCGAACATCTCGTGAAGTTCGCTTCGGTTGAAGTTTCTGACATCGTGTCCGTCTACCTTGATTGCACCCTTATTCACATCATAGAAACGCATCAGGAGTTTGACCATGGTGGTCTTACCTGCTCCGGTCGGACCTACGATTGCGATCTTCTGTCCGTCATGTACATCTGCGGAGAAGTCATGAACGATGATCTTATCCGGGTTGTAACCGAACTCTACATGCTCGAACTGTACATTTCCATTCAGACCTTCGATAGATCCGGATGTTCCGGCTGCTGTACTTCTTCCTCTTCCTCGAGGAATTCAAATACTCGCTCGGATGCCGCTGCGGATGACTGCAGGAGGTTTGTTACCTGCGCGATCTGCTGGATCGGCTGTGTAAAGTTACGGATATACTGGAAAAAGGACTGGATATCACCGACTTCGATGGAACCTTTGATAACAAAGACTCCTCCAAGCAGTGCTACCATTACATATCCGAGGTTTCCTACGAACTGCATGATCGGCATCATCATTCCTGAGAAAAACTGTGATTTCCATGCAGATTCATAAAGTTTCTTGTTGTCTTTTTCGAATTCTTCCAGAACATCGTTTTCTTTGTTGAATACTCTTACTACGTCATGTCCGCCGAAGTTTTCTTCAATCTGACCATTGACTGCGCCAAGGTAATTCTGCTGTGCCTGGAAGTATTTCTGTGAATGCTTCATCACTGCCTGGATGATAAACATGGAAACCGGCAGGATCAGAAGTGCTGCCAGTGTCATCCACACATTGATGGAAAGCATCATGATAAATACACCGATCAGAGTTGTCACAGATGTGATCAGCTGTGTCAGACTCTGGTTCAGACTCATCTGCAGTGTATCAACATCGTTTGTTACACGGGAGAGGATCTCACCGTTTGTCCTGCTCTCGAAATAATTCAGAGGCAGTTTGTTGATCTTCTTTGAAATATCTTTACGGAGGTTGTAGGTCACATCATTGGAGATACCAGTCATGATCCAGCCCTGGATAAAGGAAAAGCATGCACTTGCCACATACAGTCCCAGTGTCCACAGAAGGATCGTGCCGATCTTCGTGAAATCAATGCCTCCGGTTCCGTTTACCTTTGCAACCAGGCCTGTATAAAGTTCGGTTGTCGCTTTACCAAGGATCTTAGGTCCTGCAATATTAAAGATTGTTCCTGCGATCGCAAAAATGAACACCATCACAAAACGCAGTTTATAGCGTCCCATGTAGCGGAACAGTTTGCCCATCGCACCTTTGAAGTCTTTTGCTTTTTCTGTCGGGCGCATTCCTCTGCCGCCCATCGGTCCACGTCGTCTCTGTCCACTCATGCCAATTCCTCCTCTGACAGCTGACTCATTGCAATCTGGCGGTAAACTTCACAGTTCTTCATCAGTTCTTTGTGAGAACCGATACCAGCCATATGTCCGTCATCCAGGACAATGATCTTGTCTGCATTCAGGATCGTACTGATACGCTGTGCAACAATGATCGTTGTCGCATCTTTTGTATGTGCTTTGAGTGCTTTACGCAGGGTACTGTCTGTCTTGAAGTCCAGTGCAGAAAAGCTGTCGTCAAAAATAAAGATTTCCGGTTTCTTGGCAATCGCTCTCGCGATCGAAAGTCTCTGTTTCTGTCCACCGGATACGTTGGTTCCTCCCTGTGCGATCGGGGATGTGTATTTCTCCGGTTTTGTCTCGATAAACTCCGTTGCCTGTGCAACTTCTGCTGCTTCTTTTACTTCTGCTTCTGAAATATCAGTCTTGCCGTAACGGATGTTGGAATCGATCGTACCTGAGAAAAGGACTCCCTTCTGCGGTACGTATCCAAGTCTGGATCTGACTTCTTTCTGTGTCATATCACGGACATCGATACCGTCCACGAGAACTTTACCTTCTGTCACATCGTAAAAACGAGGGATCAGGTTTACAAGAGTACTCTTGCCGCTTCCGGTACTTCCGATGATGGCAATCGTCTCACCCTTCTCTGCCTTGAAGGAAATGTCAGTCAGGACATTCTCTCCTGCTTCCGGATAAGCAAAACTTACATGGTCAAATTCAACCGTTCCTTTTACATTCTCGGCTGGCTGAACCGGATTCTCCGGGTCTGTGACGCTTACTTTTGTCTTGAGAACGTCATTGATACGAAGTGCTGCCACGTTTGCTCTCGGGAGCATAATGGACATGGCTGTGATCATCAGGAAGGACATGATGATCTGCATTGCATACTGGATGAATGCCATAACATTACCTACCTGCATAGTTCCGTTATCAACGGCATAGGAACCGCTGTAAATGATCAGTACGGAAACACCGTTCATGATCAGCATCATGGTCGGCATCATAAAGGTCATGCATCTGTTGACAAACAGGTTTGTCTTTGTCAGTCGCTCGTTTGCTTCCTCGAAACGTTCTTCTTCGTGTTTCTCACGGCTGAATGCACGGATGACCGGGATACCGGTAAGGATCTCACGTGTTACCAGGTTCAGTTTATCGACCAGTGTCTGTAATGCGGTAAATTTCGGCATTGCCACCTGGAACAAAACGATAATGACTACCAGGATCAGTCCGACTGCCAGACCAAGGATCCAGGTCATGGAAGAATCGGTATTAAGTACACGGATCACACCTCCGATACCAAGGATCGGCGCATAAAGAACAATACGGAAAAGCATTGCCATTACCTGCTGCACCTGCTGGATATCGTTCGTACAGCGGGTGATCAGAGATGCTGTGGAAAACTTGTGGTATTCACGGCTTGAGAAGGTGATAACCTTGCGATACACGGCATTTCTCAGGTCATGACCAAGTGCTGCTGCCACTCTGGATGAAAGGAATACGACACAGATCGCACAGAGCATCGTTACCAGTGCCATACCAAGCATCTTGACACCTGAGATCTTGATGTAATGCATCTGGATCGCATCTACGTCCTCTCCCAGTGCCTCATATTCGCTCTTCACATAAGCGACACCTGCCTGGGTGATGATGGAATCCTGCATGCTGTCGATCTTCTCGCTGAACTTCTCAGTCATCGCATCAAGTGCTTCCTCTGGCATCATGCGATCGCCTGCATCGGGTCTGTTCCCTCTGGAACACCCATCTGGGAGAGCATGGCTGTAACTTCTTCACTTCCGGATGAAAGACTTGCCACGATCATCATCGGTTTGCCGAAGATACTGTTCAGTTCGTCCCGTTCGTCACTTGTTATATCGTCTTTGAGTACGAGATTGTCTCCGTCTTCTTCATAAAAAGAATCTACGGTTTCTTTGTCGTCGTCATCCATAAACAATTGTAAACTGTCCATGGATGTCTTTCTGATCTTTTCAGGGACGCTGTCTTCGATTCCGCTCTGCTGGATACCTACATTCACGATCTTGGAAGTGTAGTCCGGCAAAGACAGATCACAGTATGCCTGAAGAAACAGAAGGGCTATGATCAGGATGATATAGCCTGCTGATTTTTTCAGATACTTCATCAGTTTGATCACTTTTGCTGCCTCGCTTTCTTTGTGTCATTTTTTCCGGATGATCCGGGTATTTTATCGATATTTGCGGTTATCTGCTCCAGAAATCTTCGTAAGAGACAAAGTTCTGCATCACTGAAACCGTCAAGAAGGATCTTCTCATTTTCTTCTACTCGTTTCATGCCGCGTTCCTTGGCCTGTTTGCCCTTCTCTGTCAGGTAGATTCTGGAGACACGCTGGTCTTTTTCATCTGCTTTGCGGAAAAGGAATCCTGCTTTTTCCAGCCGCTGGACGGTCACATTGACGGTCGGCGGTTTGATTCTCAAATGTTCTGCAATCTCGCGCTGGCTCAATCCGTCTTTATATGCCAGAAGTCCAAGCACCGGGATCTGTCCCGGATAAATTCCAAGTTCCTGCATCTGCCAAAGCACTTCCCCATAAAGCGGCGGTCGATCCGCATAAACATAGACAAAAAACTCATTCTATGCTCTTCAGGACCGAACTCTGGTTCTTCTCCTATAAACACCTTTTCACCTCCGTACTAAAACATATTTCATTTCATTAGTCAGCTATTAATTAGTCGGCTAATTGTTTATTATATGCATCTGCACAAAAAATGCAACTGTTTTTTTGTATATTTCACACTTTTTTTAGATTTTATAAAGGAACAATTTACGGATAAAAGAAGAAAATCATTTTGCCCGGCTAATGATTCAAACACTTAGCAGAAACACCACTTATCTCTCCCCAATATAATATACAATGCATCAAAAAGGCATCTGCCTCCCACCTTATATCTGTGGAAAAGCAAATGCCTTTTCGCGTTATTGTTTTATACAAACTGGTTTGTCACTGTGTCGTACTGATAATCAATTGATGACAGTTTCTCTACCAGTTCCTCTCTGGATATGTCTTTGTCTTCGCAAAAAGCATCCAGGGAGGAATAAAAATCTCTCAGCTGTGTGTTGACGTAGCTCAACAGCATCACCGGATCTCTTGGTATCATATTTTACCTCCTGTGGTATCCTGCCGCTGAGCACTTCTCACACAGCAGCAATTTATTTCGTATTGATCACAAACTCGCCGTCTCTGACATCCAATACAAGTGTATCACCTGCATGAACGTCACCGGAAAGGATCTTCTTGGCTGCAAGTGTCTCTACATAATTCTGCAGATAACGTTTCAGCGGACGTGCACCGTATACCGGGTCGTAGCCGTTCTCAATTACCTGAGTCCTTGCTGCATCGGTCAGTTCCAGAGAAAGCTCCTGGTCTGCCAGACGGTTGCTGAGTTCGCGTACCATAAGGTCTACTATGCCGCCAATGTTGTCTTTTGTCAATGGTTTGAACATGATAATTTCATCCAGACGGTTCAGAAACTCTGGGCGGAAGTGTCCACGCAGGTCGTTCATAACGAGTTCCTGTGCATCCGGTTTGATGTTTCCGTTCTCGTCGATACCGTCGAGAAGATACGGGGAACCGATGTTGGATGTCATGATCAGGATCGTATTCTTGAAGTCTACCGTTCTGCCCTGAGAATCAGTGATACGACCATCGTCCAGAACCTGCAGCAGTACATTGAATACATCCGGATGTGCTTTCTCGATCTCATCAAACAGGACAACGCTGTACGGTTTACGACGAACAGCCTCTGTAAGCTGACCGCCCTCTTCGTATCCAACATATCCCGGAGGCGCTCCGATCAGACGGGATACAGAATATTTCTCCATGTACTCACTCATATCGATTCGTACCATATTCTGCTCGTCATCAAACAGAGTTGCTGCCAGAGTCTTGGCAAGTTCTGTCTTACCGACACCGGTAGGTCCAAGGAACAGGAAAGATCCAATCGGTTTAGACGGGTCTTTGATTCCTGCTTTGGAACGAAGGATCGCATCTGTAACAAGACGTACACCTTCATCCTGTCCGATCACACGTTTATGAAGTTCGTCTTCCAGTCCGAGAAGTTTGGTTCTCTCGCCTTCGGTCAGTTTCGTTACCGGAATGCCGGTCCAGCGGGAGATGATCCTTGCGATCTCATCATCTGTGACAGCTTCGTGTACCAGACTGCGGTCGCTTTCTTTGACCTGTTTTTCCTCGATCTCAAGCTGTTTCTGGAGTTTCGGAAGTTCACCATACTGCAGTTCGGCAGCTTTTTCCAGATCGTAGTTCTGTTTTGCTTTCTGGATCTGTTTATTGATATCCTCGATCTGCTCACGTAATTTCTGGAGCTTCTCTACGGAATGTTTCTCATTGTCCCACTGAGCTTTCTGAGTGTTGAAGGTGTCACGCATCTCTGCAAGCTCTTTCTGCAGTTCTGCAAGACGCTCCTTGCTCAGATTGTCTGTTTCTTTCTTAAGAGCAGACTCTTCAATCTCAAGCTGCATAATCTTACGTCTCTGCTCATCCAGCTCTGTCGGCATGGAATCCAGTTCTGTCTTGATCAGGGCACAGGCCTCATCTACCAGGTCGATTGCCTTATCCGGCAGGAACCTGTCTGTGATGTATCTGTGCGAAAGTGTAGCTGCTGCTACCAGTGCACTGTCTGTGATCTTGACACCATGGAAGACTTCGTATCTTTCCTTCAGTCCACGAAGGATAGAAATGGTATCTTCTACGGTCGGCTCATCAACCATAACCGGCTGGAAACGACGTGCCAGTGCGGCATCTTTCTCAATGTACTGACGGTACTCGTCCAGTGTGGTGGCACCAATACAATGCAGTTCACCTCTGGCAAGCATAGGTTTCAGCATATTGCCTGCATCCATCGCACCGTCTGTCTTACCGGCTCCGACGATCAGATGAAGCTCATCGATGAAAAGGATAATCTCACCCTCACTCTTTCTTACTTCTTCAAGAACAGCTTTCAGACGTTCCTCAAATTCACCACGATACTTGGCACCTGCAACCAGTGCTCCCATATCCAGTGCAAAAATCTTCTTATTCTTAAGGCCTTCCGGAACATCGCCGGCAACGATTCGCTGTGCCAGTCCTTCGATGGCTGCTGTCTTACCGACACCAGGCTCACCGATCAGTACCGGGTTGTTCTTAGTCTTACGAGAAGGATACGGACAATGTTACGGATCTCTGCATCACGTCCGATGACCGGATCAAGCTTCTGGTTTCTTGCCTTCTCGACAAGATCCTCTCCGTATTTGTTCAGGGTATCATAAGTTGCTTCCGGATTGTCGCTGACAACTCTCTGGTTGCCTCTCACAGTAGAAAGTGCCTGGAGAAATCTTTCTCGGGTGATACCGAATTCGTTGAAGATCTTCTTCATGCTCGGGCTCGGCTGTGTCAGCAGGGACAGGAACAGATGCTCAACGGAAACGTACTCATCTCCCATTGCCTTTGCTTCGTTCTCTGCATTTACAAGAGATTTGTTCAGATACTGTCCAAATCTCAGATCGCCGCCGGATACCTTAACCTTCGCATCCAGGGCTTTCTTCACTACGTTGATAAAATAATCTTTATTGATCTCCATCTTCTCAATCAACTTGAGAATCAGGCTGTCTTCCTGTGTCAGCAGCGCATACAGAAGATGCTCCTGCTCTACTTCCTGGTTGCCATACTCATAAGCAACCTTCTCAAGGTCCTGAACAGCCTGGATGGATTTCTGTGTAAATTTACTGATATTCATAGGCTTTCCTCCTCTATATCGTAGGAAAAGGATACCGAAATTTCTTTCCGTACCCTTTGGGTTATCTTTGTTATACTGGTAATATAACACATGTTGTTAGCACTGTAAAGATGTGAGTGCTAATTATTTTGTGAAGATTCTGTGAATTTTCTATTTTCGTTTATACAGAAAACGCGAGGCTGACAGTTCTCAATTCTTGTCATAACTGCCAGCCTTAATCTCATTAATTTTCAGGTATGTACTTTTCTAATTCAACTTGTTGTACTAGATAAAATAAAATATAAAGAAACTTCAACAAAATGTGCTATCTTATTTGTAGGACATACAAATTTGAAAGGGGGCATCATCATGTTGAAGTTTCAAAATAATGATACCACGATTATTGCAACTTTTGAAGACTTTATTTTGACCACTTACGTTATTATTGATGAATTGTATCACCGCTTTGCACCTTCGGAAGTCAGAAAACGTCGCCATGTTTTGGATGCAAAACTATCTGATTCCGAAATCA
>ENA-OQCX01000398-OQCX01000398.1-human-gut-metagenome-genome-assembly--contig:-NODE-398-length-22391-cov-2.063017_pt1 | contig 22391 bp, 24 predicted proteins | sample MGYA00242762_ERZ504587 | MGnify/ENA primary metagenome ERZ504587 (study PRJEB26092, sample SAMD00036337) | human gut metagenome | host: Homo sapiens | study: EMG produced TPA metagenomics assembly of... | reverse complement strand
GGCAAGGAGAAAGATAGCCAGCGACCAGTCCATGAAGTACCGTTCCAAATTTCCCGTTAGCCATCATTCTGATGATTGCATCTCATCATGCGTTCAAGATATCGCAAACCATCATCATCTTCTGCTGTATTCCGATGATATTGTAGGGTGGTAGCGTCATGCTGCTCACAGGAAAAGTCTTCAATTTCGTGGCTATTGTAGGCACATTGGGATTGATCGGCATGCTGATTAAAAACGGTATTGTGCTGATGGATGAAATCACCCTTCAGATCAATGAAGGAGTAGAACCGATCACCGCACTGATAGACAGTTCCCAAAGCCGTCTCCGCCCGGTCATGATGGCCTCGCTGACAACGATTCTGGGTATGATTCCCTTGCTGTCCGATGCCATGTTCGGTTCCTTGGCGGCAGCTATCATGGGTGGATTGCTGTGCAGCACACTGATCACGCTGCTCTTTATCCCTATATTATATGCCTTGTTCTTCAAGATAAAAAACAATTGATTCATTTCACTGACATACAAAAACCGAGAATAAATGAAAAAGACAATGATACTCCCCCTCTGCTGTCTGCTGTGGCATCTTGCCACCCCCGCATGGCACAGGAAACACTGAGTCTGAAAGAGTGCCGCGAAATGGCATTAAAATACAACAAGGAAATGGCGGCTTCCGTGAAACAGACGGAAAGTGCCCGTTATACTGCCAAGAGTTACAAAGGAACTTCTTCCCCAACTTCACCGTCAGCGGAACAGGACTTTACAGTAATGCCGACGGTAGTTACGGCATAGCCGGAGGCAACCTGCCCGTCTTTCTGCCCGATGGAACAGGACAGTTCAATCCGGGACAACCCGCAGGCTTTGCCTACTTCCCCGGCATTAACCTGGACTATAAAATAGGATGGGTCTATATGGGCGGTGTGCAAATGGAACAGCCCCTCTACATGGGCGGTAAAATCCGTGCCGCCTACAAAATGTCCTTGCTGGGCAAAGAAATGGCACAAATGAATGAAAATCTGACCGCAACAGAAGTCATTCAGAAAACAGATCAGGCATACGCTCTGGTAGTAAAAGCAAAGGAGATGAAAACAGTAGCCGATGCATACCACGCTGTATTGACGGAATTAAAAAATAACGTAGAGAGTGCTTACAAACATGGACTTAAACCTCAGAATGATGTATTGAAAGTACAAGTAAAGCTGAATGAAAGCGAGCTAGGTATCCGAAAAGCGAGAATGCTCTCCGCCTGGCTACCATGAACCTCTGCCACCTGATAGGGAAACCACTGACCACACAAGTTCATGTTTCCGGAGATTTCCCGGAGATAGAGAAAGACCTGGAAGTACAGGTACTGGATATCACCCGCCGTCCGGAATACGGAATACTGGACAAACAAGTGGCGATAGCCCGCCAGCAGGTGAAACTGAACCGCAGTGAACTGCTTCCCAAAGTAGGGATCAAAGGCTCATACGACTATGTACATGGTTTGGAACTGAACAACAAGAATTTCCTGGACGATGCCAGTTTCTCTGTCCTTCTGAATGTAAGCATCCCCTTGTTCCATTTCGGAGAACGCAGCAACAAAGTACGTGCAGCCAAAGCCAAACTGGAACAAACCCGCCTTCAACAGCAAAACCTGAACGAACAAATGTTACTGGAACTGACCCAAGCCGCCAACAATCTGGACGAAGCAAAGCTGGAAAGCGAACTTGCCGACCGTTCCCTGCAACAGGCGGAAGAGAACAGGCGTGTCAGCAAAAGCCAGTACGAAGTAGGTCTGGAAACACTCTCCGACCATTTGGAAGCCCAAGCGTTATGGCAACAGGCTTACGAAACGAAAGTTGACGCCCGTTTCCAACTTATCTGAACTACGTGGCCTATCTGAAAGCAGCAGGGACCTTGCATGACAAGCTGTAAGTCTCTTGTTCCGGATTCAGATTGAGTACAAATACAAGCAATCCCTCCTTCTCCGGAGTTTTATAAATGTGCTGCCACTGCTACCACCCACTCTACTGGAACCACCATGAACAAGGCGTTTCAACGGGTGGTGGCAGCACATTTTTTTATGGGTAAAAAGTGCTGCCACCACCACTTTCCCTCTCTTTTTATTCCCAAACGGATAAAAAAGGGGCTATACTTCGGCTATACCTTCCTGCCTGCGCAGCACATACACCGCATGAGAATGCTTTCCTTCTTTGTCCAATCTCTTCTCCTCATACCAAGCCTTCAGCTCGTAGGCCGCCGTAGTGCGCGCCACCCCCAACCATTCCGAATAGGCCAGACGTGTAATGGAACCGTGTTCTTTCAGATAAGCCTCCAGCAACGTCCAACGCTCCTCCTTGCTACGCTTTTTCACCGTAGGCAAGAAGCCGAACTCGGCACGGAGGATGTCTGTTTCCTGCCGCACCCGCTTCACCAGTTCCGGCACCGGACGGAAGTTCACCTTCTTTATCCTCACAGATGCCGCACGTATCTCCTTCCGGTCTGTCACCTCACGCGAGGACAAGGCAAGAGAAAACGTACCCAGGCCGTCCAACCGCACATTTTTTCCTTGCCGCAAATGGGATACAACCATATCGGCCACCTCCTGTAGCACTCCCACCACACAGCCCGCCGAATATGCGCTATGCTTGGACAACTCCTTCACTATGTGATCGGTAGTAATCGTTTCCTTCACCACTACCGCCGGATAAAGCACCGGTTTGCCGTCCTTTTCCTTGAAAGGGTTGGCCTTGAAATCATATTTTATATCCATCATTAAAAGATTTGATCTGTATCCGCAAGCCCTTTCTGCTCTATGGTTAAGGGTTCTCTTCCTTTTGTATTCTATCTCCATAAGCTTTGGACTTGACTCCAAAGGCTATGGAGTTATCTCCAAAGGTTATGGAGTCAACTCCGCAACCTATGGAGATAGAACACATCTGGACAAAGATACTTAATCTTTAGGGGAAAAAAGGCTTAATATAAAGGAAAAGATGGATTAAGGAGAAAAATAATCAGGTAGTCGACCCATTCTTAAAAAACTAAATGAATAAACAAAAGGATACGCGATATACAGGGAGATACCCTGATAAAAAGATTGGGTATCTGCGGAGAACAACGGTTTCATTGTATTCTGCGGACAGACAGAACGGTTTATAACCAAACATCAAAGGAAATATATTTGATGCAAAAGAAAGAATATCATTTTTTTATCCTATTTTTGTGTTGGCAACAAACTAATACCATAATACACAGACTGATGAAAACCACTATTTTACTTGGCTTATTATTGACCCTTACGGTTTCATGCAAACACCATTCCAACCCCGTAACTACCGAAGAAAACTTCCACACCCAAGAAGCCAACCGTCTGGTAGCAGAAGCGAGGAACCTATGGTTGCCTCCTTTAGACAGCACTTTCTTCTTTAATGACAGTGAACATATATCTATAAACGACAAGGAAATATGGCTAAACTTGACAGCGCATTAGCCATTGACCCTACCAATATAAAAGTATATGTGGGAAGAATCAGTTATTTATCAGCCTGCAAAAAGTACCATGAGATTCTGTCTGTACTCCGGCAAGCTGAAAAACAATCCACCCTCAATGCCGACTTATGGTCAATGAAAGCGATGTTTGAAGATTATTTCGGAGACAGCCTTACCGCCCAAAAAAATTATCGGTCTGCCGATTCCGCCTATGCCATCCTCATAAAAGAATATGCTACAGACAGCCTCAGGTATGCCGGTTCCCGCATCAACCGCGCACTGAACATGGCATTGATGACTGATAATATTGCGATTCTTGAAGAAGAGGTGGAACTCACTAAAAAGATATTTCCCAAGACATGGAAAGGACTGGACAGTAGTTTTTACGGGAAAAATAAAAAAGACTTTTTCGACAAATGCTTTAACGTCCGCAAAAAGTAATCCAGCCTGCTACATCAAGAAAATTACAAATCATTGCATTTGAAAGAACAGACCTGTAATACCTACTTTCAATACAAAGACTTTTATAGCACAAAGGTGTAACTTTCTCTTCTTTTCACCGACTAACCTAATAAAAACACCTTTGAAAGCTGATGAGTATAGAACAGGAATTTGCCGACAAGCTAGTGCAATACAAGCACATCATTTACAAGGTATGCTTCATGTATGCAGACAACAAGGACGATGTGAACGACCTTTTTCAAGAGTCTGTATTCAATATATGGAAGTCATACAAAAACTTCCGGGGGGAAAGTTCGTTTGTCACATGGGTTTACCGCATATCCCTGAACACGTGTATCTCGGACTTCCGAAAGAAAAAGAAGTATGACTATGTACCTTTGGAACAGCAGATAGATATTCTGGAAGATTGTGAACACAACGAACTGCTGAAAGAAATGTATTCACTCATCAAACGACTGAACAAGGTGGACCGTATGTTTATCCTGCTTTGGCTGGACGAGAAATCATACGATGAAATAGCCGAAATCACCGGAACGAACCGCAATAATGTCGCGATAAAACTGCACCGTATAAAAGAGAAATTAAAAAATATGTCGAACTTGTAATCATACAATTATATGGAACTTGAAGAATTGCAAAAAGCATGGAAAGAGTTGAATGAACGGGTCAGCCAGAATGAACTGGTTCATCAGCAACAGATTATAGAGATGTTGTCACGGCAAAAAGAAAGTTGCCTGCAAAGAATGCTGAGGATGGACAAAATAGCTTCTATAATTTATGTTAGGAGTAACGATTCTAATGTTCGTTGATTTTATTCATTTGAACGGTAAATTAGTGTTTTGGCCGGCAATATTCGGACTTCTGCTATATGCTCTTACAGTCAACTTTGCAGGAGTATTTTATTGACTAAAATAAAAAAGAAACAAACCTTGAAATGCAAATAAAGAATATACTCCGATATAAAATGCTTATCAATTGAGTTATATCATCGGATATTTGCTGGTAACTCCTTTTATATGCATATTCCTTTACACCTACCGCCACCTGTGGTGGCTCATGATAACAATGTTTGGTTTAATCTTAGCAGGTGTACTGACAGACTACTTCCTCTTCCATCATGTATCGGACAGAATTAAAGAATTGACACACGTCAATAAAGAGTTGATGGAACTGAAAAAGAAGCATAAAGAATAAATTTTCACTTTACAGTGAGGGTACTTAGCCGGATATTTTATTCCTTTGTACCCTCAATCAGAATAAAAAGCACTTTATGTTTCAACTGTATCTGCTGCTTCGTCTGAAAAATTTTGGAAGAATAGTTATAGAATTGGGTATCTTCAGAATAGTCTTCCTTACCATCTTAACGGTGGCTGCCATCATGATATTATTCTTGGCAGAAAACCGTTTCGCTATTCCTGTGGTATGCGTTCTCTTATTAGCCGGTTATCATAATGTCCGGAAAGACAAAGAGTTTTTACGCACTTTAACACCTCATCTTTCTGGGTTCCTGATAAAAGAATACACCTTGATCGCATTACCTTTTGCCGGAATAGAAATAATAAAAGGACAATTTACCGACGCTATCGGCTTATGGCTGTTCGCCGCCTTATTACCTTTCCTGAAAGAAATAAAACCGGAACACAAACCTGTCCGTCTTCCTTTTCTTTACAAAGGAAGTTATGAATATATACGAATATTCCGCCAATCTTTCTGGGTCTATATCCTACTCTTTCTTTTTGCAACCGCAGGAACCGTACACGGAAATATAAAAATAAACAAAGTATGTCTCATACTATGGGGATTGGTACAGGCATCAGGCTATCTGCAAACAATGGACAACAGATATCTTCTTCATTTCAAAAATTTCAAGACTTTATGCCTTTCCAACTAAAAAGCATAGCATGGAATGTTTTCATCACCTCCATTCCTTTCAGCTTAGCGCTTATAGCGTCTACCTATGACCAAGATGAAATCTTCTTTTTCTTATCTTATTATACCGCCACCTTAATTTATGCCATTGGTATCGGTATGTTGCGCCATATCATCCCATCCCCCCTATTGCTGTTTATTGTGCAATTAAGTATATTAATGCCTTTTTATTTAGGCTCTCTTTTTGTTCCAATTATTTTAATACCCGGCATAGCACTTACAGCATTGCTGACCTGCCATGCGCACAAACGCTTAAAAAGATTATTATGATAGAAGTGAATGATTTACATAAAAGTTTCGGTAAGGTCAAAGTATTAAACGGCATTCATTTGGAGTATCACCCCGGAAAAATATATGGCTTGGTGGGCGAGAATGGAGCCGGAAAGACTACTTTATTCAATTGTATAATGGGAATCTATGATTATACCGGAAGCATAACCAAAAGCAAAACTTTAAAAACAGGTTATCTGTCTGCATCCAACTTCTTTTATTCCCAAATCACGGGTCTTGAACACTTGGAATTCTGTATGAAGGCCAAAGGTCTGCCGGTCAATACACCCACCATTCAACATTTAAATGAAATTTTCCAACTGCCCCTTGACAGGTATGCTGCCGAATATTCTACCGGAATGAAAAAGAAACTGGGATTTATGGCATTATTGTTGCAAGACAATGACGTATTTATTCTTGACGAGCCGTTCAATGGGGTGGACTTGAAGGGATGTATCCTGATGAAAAGACTCATCCGGCAACTGAAAGCAAAAGAAAAGACGGTGATAATTTCCTCACATCTCATTGCCTCGCTAAGGGAAATATGTGATATTATCCACTATCTGAACGAAGGGGGTATTTACAAAGAATACCATGAAGAAACAACAGAAGAGATAGAAGAGGATATATTATGCAATACTAAAAAGATACAGCCCACCTCATACTTTCAGTAACACACAGCACTGTCCTTACCTGAAAACTACACGTTTGACTCCATCCCAATCCTTTTTCACCACTGATATTGCACGGATACCATAAATTCACGGGGACGAAGTTTTATCCAAGAAGTATAACTCTGCACGGCAGAATAAAGAGTATAACGATATTGTTCCTTATTAAACAGATTTATAGCAGAAGCGGCAAACCTCCATTTTCCGGCTTTATGTATCAATGAAACATCTGCAAGCCAAATATTCAGATGCTGGTTCTTACATTAAATCATTATAAAAATAGCTCTCCGGATAAACGAAACTCCGTATCATGAAATTCCAAACTGAGAGTCAGCCGTTGAGCCACCTCCCATAAAGGATCCAAACTAGTATCCTCTCCTATTCCGCCTCCCACACAACTGACCGTCGCTTTGTATTCAGCCTCGAAAAATACAGAAGGAGCCCACACAATTTTAGGTTCGACGCACAAATAGTCATACCTGTAATCCTGAACGATGCCTTCATTCAGTTGTTTCCCCTCGTTGCGTGCTAAAGTCAATTCCAAAGAAGTCTTCAAATTCCAGTCATAGATCCCTTTCGACCCTATGGTATTCAAGATGTAACTATGAGAGGAATGATTTCTTTCCACAGACGAAAGATAGAAATTACCGTCCTTATAGTTACGTTCTGTTATCAGATTATAACGATTGTGGGAATAGGAAGCTGATAAAGTCCAGAAAAACTCCTTGATAGTATTTTTGTATTCCAGATAGCAGGTATAAAGTTGCCGTACCGTTACAGGAACTTTTCCTGTATGCTTCACTACAGTCCGGTAATCTTCACGATACCGAAAGGGGTAGATATCCTTCAATCCTCCTTCACTCTCATCCAAGCTTCCTAGTAAGGACATTTTCCAACGGGGAGTAAATTTATAACGGAAACAAAAGAATGGGGAGACACAAAAACGGCTATAAGATTGCTTTGGCAGATGAGTCCACCGGACAGTAGTGGCGGCAGTGAACAAAAAATCATTTCTCTCCCATTCGATACGGGGAACGGTATAGAAAGAATAGCTATGGCTGAGTAAGCATTCTCCTGTTTCACCGAAGAAAGTTCGCCACAGAAACCACCTGTAAGCTGATAATTCACTCCATTTATTTTCCTCATCCATAAAGGGCATTATCCGTGTAGCATTGCCGGTGTTCATTTCTTCATATTCCGCAAGGATAGACTCATGTGTCTGTCCGATGACAGTTCGATATGTGTTTTCGCTGATGTTATCGGACGAACTCAATTCGTTCCTATGGTAGATACAGTTGGCAATCAGCATGTTATCAGCAAATAAAATGGGCAAGTTGCGGTGAGCCACTGTCAGTGAAGCGGAGCAATGGGTGTAGCGGATATACGACCGGATTCCCCAAGTGTATTTTTCTTTGGTGTAAAGTTGATTGAAATAATTCTTCAATTCCCATTGTGAGTTCTTTATCTTTTGAAAAATAGCATTATCACCCGTTATATCCGAAACTCCTGATTTCCATGTTCCTGCAAACGAAAAATTTTCACGAGTGTACCGGCTTACAGTATTATCTTCATAATTCACTTCAGCATTCAGACAATCGGTTTTTAAACGGTCATGCCGATTGGTAGCCGTATGCACCGTATCTTGTGCAAAATAATAGATTTCCTCACTTCCATATTGCCGGGTTGTACGGTCATGGATATACCCTAACTGAAATCGTAATTGCTTTTCTTCATCCAATCGGTACAAGCGGTTGGCAGAGGCTGTATGCGTTTCATTGAATAACAGCCTTTTTTGCGACAAGGGCATGGCCGGTTCGGGTAAAGGAAGAAAAATGGGAAGATTGCTGTCCGTCACCCGGTCAAAGCTATTGCCGGATGCCAGTTTCTGTTGGTCGGAAAACAGATTCCGGCCTGTATTATTTGCCTTGTAAGTATAGACAGTCTGCCGGTTACGACTCAATTGCAATGCATTGAACGAAGCGTCGTAAAGTGCTTTCTCTCCATAACCTCCCCCTGCCATAACGGTATAAATCCATTTGGAACGGACTTCAGGTTTCAGTTTCAAATTCAAGGCAACGTCATCCGTAAAGGTCTTGCCACGCAAGGACTTAATGGGTTGGTGCCCTTCAATGACCTCCGCTGCCTGTACGGCATCCGCTTTCAGATTATTATTTATTTGATTATAACGCCCGCCACTCACGTCCATTCCCTCCACATAAAGATTACTGATCGCTTTTCCATTATATTTTATAGTTCCGTTCTCTTCCACATTGATGCCGGGAAGTTTTTTCAACACATCGCTAACATTCCGGTCTTTGGAAGATGCAAAACGGGTGAGATCATATTTCAAGGTATCCTGTCGTCCCCATACACGCCCCGAACGAATCTGTACTTCTTTCAGCATGATAGCTCCTGCTCCAGTTCAATAGTTAGCGGACGACCGGCAAGTACCGGTACAGTCTTTTTCCTGTACCCCATATAAAACACCGTTATTGTCCTGTCTTTCAAGGATGAAGAAGAAAGTTGAAAACATCCGTCAACATCTGTCAAAGTATAGTTGATGATATTGCCATCCCCTTCCTGTTGCAAAGTGACGGTAGCAGATTCCAAAGGCTGACGGGTAACTTTGTCCGTTACCCGTCCCTCTATCGTGTTTTGTGCGTTTGTTTGAATATGAAACAAAAAGCTCAACAAAGAGAGAATGATTGCTGTTTTCATCCTGTTATTTTTCAGATAATTCTATCGGATTATAAGGTAACTCAAAGTTTTTCAATGCATTACCTTGCTCATCTTTTACCGTCAATTTTACATTGGGGGCTGTAGAAGTAATAAAGCCTACCGGGTCCTTGGCATAACGCTCATATACCTTATTCAAATCTCTACGACTGATGGATTCAGAACCTTTACCATTGAAAAGAAGCGGCTTCGATTCATCAGATTGCTCGATACCTGTACATTCAAATGAGTAATGTCCCCGGGCATCTTCAGCTTTATAATGAAACCGGGCAATCCACAAAGTTTCCAAGGCCCTTCACTTACAGGAATTTCCATCGTAAACCATGCCGTATAACTTCTTCCCCGGAAGCGACAAGTTGCTTTCCGGCAATGATAAGTCAGAATAGTAGCCGTATCGGATAATAAGGTCCATACCGGTTTTTCATTCTTTTCCTCGCAACGGAAATTACTGGTAGCCAACCGATCAAGCGTTGTCACCTTTCCCGTAGGATAGTTCTTATAAATCCGATATGTAATACGCCCGTTTCCATAAGCCTTGGCATGTTGCTGCAAGATATCTTGGGACACTTTATTAGCATAGTCGGCAATCAAAGTAGAATCCCGAAGATAAGTAGTGTAGCTATAAAATTGCGAACATTTCTTTCCCACTTCCAACATCATCGTTTCCGAATTGGGCTGACAGTCGGTCTTGGTAGTATCCTCTACCATCTTCAACTCATACTGAGCACGGAAAACCAATTCATCTATGGGTTCGCTTTTCTTCACATCATCCATAGAGAGAATGGTTATCTGCGCCGTAGCCTGTAATGCCACAGTTACCATAAATAACAGGTTAGCCAATTTCTTTTTCATAATCCGAATTGTTTTTAAATGATGAATTTTATACTGCAAAGCTAAGTCCTTCCCTCCTTCCCGATACCACAAAGTTATTACTGAAATATTACGCCGATAAAAAAACAATCCTCGTGTACATTGCATATCCAAGGATAGCCCGTACCTTTGCTTTAACAAAAAAAGAAAAAGATGGAAAAAAGAAATAAAAACAGTATGGATACTGACTATCATTACAGCTATATTGATAATAGGTGGTCAAGGTTTATTGGCTTCACCACCAATATTGCTATTCAACGAAAACATTCATGCAGGAACTGCATAAACAAATACTGCAATTGGAAAAAGAAGAAATGAATACACGCTATGACAAACGGACTAACAACCACAAATATACACTGAGCTACAAAATAGAAATGCCGGATTCGGTGAACCAAAACGGCAAAACAACCTGCATCATTAGTTTTTATAGACAACAAAGTGAAATTGATAATCTGGATTCGTTAATAAAACAGAATGCATTGTTGAATGAGGACAGCGTTATAGTCCGCGACAGTTTTCGGGTAGAGAACATTTCCAATGAAATTCTATTTGATGCAGCCACACGCTATGAAGCGAGATGACTCACCCCTTCCAAGCCGGAAAATTTGATTCACTATTACAAGCCAACCAAATAAAACTGACAAATATCAGACTGATACAGACTGATTCTATCCTGTGGCATGGAAGCTATACCTCTTCCACCCGATTGTTCAAACCTGAAATGTATATTGCTTATCCTTATAATCCTTTACTTAAACAGGCATTGACGGCATCCATACAGATACCTTTCCCCTCCCTGCTCCAGCAAATGGCATGGCAGCTGTTGGGTAGCCTGATATTAGTTCTGCTTTTGGTATTCTGTCTTATCTACCAGATCAAGACCATTCTGAAACAACGGAAAATAGACGAAATGAGAAAAAGCTTTGTAAATACCATGATACATGAACTGAAACGCCCTGTACAGACCTTGAAAATGTGTATTGCCTTTCTCAACAACAAGTCCATGCGTACAGACGAAAGAGCAATGGATGAAGTAGTAAAGGATTCCATGTTTGAACTGGACAATCTTTCTGCCTACCTGGCCAAAGTAAGGGATATGACACGGGCTGACTATGAACACACGCCTCTCCACATCCGTACTTTTGATTTACGGGAAACCGTAGATAAATTAATCCGGCTGGTCAATGTTCCTACCAATAAAAAGGTTACCATCCATCCGCACTATGAAATGAAATCCACTTTGGTCACCGCTGACCCGGTACATATTGCCAACATCGTCAGCAACCTGATAGAGAATGCCATCAAATACTCCGGCAAAGAAGTCCGGATTGATTTATCCTGTATACAGAAAGAACACACCCTTACTATACAAATAACAGATAACGGAATTGGAATTCCGCCAGCAGAGCAAAGCAAGGTTTTTGATAAGTTTTATCGCGGCAACCATATACCGGACCGAAATATACCGGGTATAGGACTAGGACTAAGTTACGTAAAGCTCCTCACCGAAGCACACCACGGACATGTATCCTTGACCAGCCAGCTGAGTAAAGGAACGACTTCAGTATTGTACTACCTCAATAATCATTTCAACAATCCACATAAGATGAAAACAATCAAAATACTTTTCGCAGATGATGATTTAAAATACTCCATGCTCTTAAAACGTTTTTTTGGAGGCAGAAGGCTATGAAGTTACTTACGCAGGAAACGGAAACATTGCCTTACAACAATTTCCCTTAATAAGCCTGATTTGGTATTGCTTGATATCAATATGCCCGAACTGAACGGCTTCGAGGTAGCGGCAAAAATACGGAAACAAAATCATCAGGTACTTATTTTCTTTCTTTCAGACCGTAGCGATAAAGCCGACCGTCTGAAAGGCTTTGATCTGCAAGCCAATGATTATCTAGCAAAGCCTTTTTATCCCGAAGAGCTGTTGGCACGTATCCGTGAACGGTTTCAATGTGCAAACAACAGAATTGAAACAGAAAGCTATACATTCGGAAAAAGTACATTTAACTATACCACCAATGAAATAAGGACGGGAAATAACAAGGTACTGATTACTTCCCGACAGGCTGAGATACTCCGAATACTAGCTAAAAACCTCCATGTTCCGGTAGACCGGGAAATACTTTTGAAACATGTATGGGGAACTTCATCCTATGCCAATTCGCTGGCATTGAATGTACAAATAACCTATTTACGAAAAGCGTTGCGCAATGATTCCAGCGTGAAGATAGAATCACTGATGAAGAAGGGGTATGTGTTACACACTGAAAAAAGACAAGAAAACTCTTTATAGTTCGTCATTCTTCATTTCATTCAGAAAGGCAAACTATAAAGAGTTTCAAATAGCTGAAAGCACTTTTGTTATAATGTACAAGTTCCTTCGACCAGCTTGCCCATTGCCCATACGGCACGGATATTCAAGTCCTGGTCAAGAATCAAGATATCGGCATCTTTGCCTTTCTGAAGTGAGCCCTTGCGGTCATATACTCCCATAATCTTGGACGGAGTTTCCGAAGCCATACGGACAGCATCTTCCAACGGGATTTCTGCCTTTTGCACCAAGGTACGGATCAAACGGTCCATGGTAGCCACACTGCCTGCCAAAGCAGAACGGTCGGCCAATTTGCACACACCATCCTCGATAATGACACGAGGGTCAAAAGCTACATTGCTTTCACTGGCGGCACATGCCAAAGCATCGGTAATAACACAAGCACGTTCCACACCCTTAATCTTATATATCAGGCGCAAGATAGTAGGAGGAACATGAATACCATCGGCTACCACTTCCACTGTCATATCGTCTATCAGATAGATACTTTCTACTGTACCTTCATATTTATACTCACGGCGCTTATGGAAGCCCGGCATCGCATTATAGAAATGTGTAGCATGAGAATAACCGGACTCCCAGGCTGCACGGATATCTTCATATTCGGCCTGTGTATGTGCCACAGAAGCCAAGATGCCTTTTCCTGTGATATACTTACCAAACTGCATGGCACCCGGCAATTCGGGTGCAGCATCCCAACGCTTGATACAGCCCCACTTCTCTACAATAGGAATATATTCCTTCGGATCCGGGTCTTTTATGTTTTCAGGCATCTGACCGCCTGCCATCTTCATATTAAGGTAATGCCTTCAAGATGAGACCAGTACCGGACTGTCCGGTTCCGCCATCAACCTGGTACAAAGTTTCGGCAGCTGCTCAATCATCGGTACGGTAGAAGAAGACAACGTTGGGAAAATACTGGTAGTACCATGTTTCATGTGAGCATTAATGGCTGTACGGAAAGCCTCTTCCGTACCTTCCATAAAATCACCGCCACCACCACCATGACAATGGATTTCCACACCACCGGGAACAACATACATACCTTTAGCGTCAATCAGCTCGGCTCCGATAACAGCTAAATCACAATTGGTAACTTCTAAAATCTTATTGTCGCGCATAAGGACAGATCCGTCCTTCAACCAGCTGTGGGGTAAGAATCTTTGCGTTAATGATTTGGGTCAACATGATACTATGATAAGTTAGAATTTTTAATTGGCATATTAAATTTGCCAACAAAAATAGCAACTTTTTCACTTTCTAAAACAGATTTCCCCAATTATTTTCCAACTTTTTTTTAATAAATAAGCCCCGCTTAATAAAATCAAGCGGGGCACAGATAGTGGAAATTGAAACAAATCTTTTTACTTACTCATTAAAACTAGCCTACCTGATTTAAGTCCTTTACCTGTTGCGGTCAATATGATTTCTCCCGGTTTATCAGTACTTTGCACAACAGCAGTCATCATTCCGTTAAACACTTTCATCTGCGGAACATGGAAAAGTTCCAATGAAGTGGGATCTCCGTTTGCACCGGCACGATAGGTTCCCGCACCTTTTACAGAATACTTGATGAGATGCTGCGCATCGGGACAAAGATTACCCTCTTTGTCCACCACTCTTACTGTGACAAATGACAAATCCTTGCCATCAGCCTTTATTTCATTGCGATCTGTAACCAGTTCTATATGGTCGGGCTTGCCTGCCGTATGGATTTCCTTTTCGGCCACAGCTTCCCCCTTATCATTATAGGCAACCACTTTTACGATTCCCGGCTCATACTTTGTATCCATCCACATCAAACGGTAGCGTTTCTGGCGTTTGAAATCTGCTATGGAAGCAGAATCCGCACTATTTTCAGCCGTTACAGTCAAATCTTTGGTACGCTTACCCTGACTCTTGCCATTGATAAACACTTCTGCCGACGGATAATTTGTATAAACAAAGATAGGAGTCACTTCTCCTTCACGTCCCGGCCATGTCCAATGAGGAAGGATATGCAGCGTTTCTTCATCTTTGTTCCAATGACTGCGGTACAGATAGTAACGGTCTTTGGGCAATCCGGCCAGGTCGATGATACCGAACAAAGAAGAATGCTGGGCCAATCAGTATAATAAGGAGTCGGTTCGCCCAAATAATCGAAGCCCGTCCATACAAATTCTCCGATACCCCATGCGTTATCCTCATGCCAAATCCAGTCATCCTCCGGCAAATTGGACCAACCACAATGTTCCACATCGTAAGAAGAAGACTGATGATCGTCATATTTCTTCATAGCCTGACGGACAACAGGGAATTTATAGACGCCACGCGAACTTACTGTAGAAGCTGTTTCACTACCTAGAATAATCTGCTGAGGCAATTTCTTATAGTTTTCTGGATATTTATGAGGCTGGTAATTGAAACCGGCCACATCCATCACAGCAGCCATATTATTATTTACTACAGCATCAGGCGCATCCATACCTTGTGTTACAGGACGGGTAGGATCTTCACGATGACAGATATCCTGTAACATACGCGAAAGCTTTGGTCCGTTATTGCCATTCCACTGGTCGGGTACTTCGTTACCGATGCACCACATAACAATACTCGGATTGTTACGGTAATGACGGATCAGATTAGTCAGATCCTTCTCCACCCATTCATCAAATATTTTATGATAACCGTTGGCCATCTTTGCCGATTTCCACTCGTCGAAAGATCCACCATCAGCATCATACCCATTTCATCACAAGCCTCCACCAATTCGGGTGCCGGCATATTATGAGAAGTACGGATGGCATTACAACCCATATCTTTCAGAATACGAATCTGACGACGTATAGCGGCATCATTTACAGCACCGCCTAACGGACCCAAGTCATGATGGTTACATACCCCTTTGAATTTGGTCAGCTTTCCATTCAGGAAAAAGCCCTTGCCGGGAACAATCTCCAAAGTACGGATACCAAAGCGGGTGGTATATTCGTCTTTCAAGGTATTCCCTTCATATACTTTGGATTCAGCTGTATAAAGAACCGGAGTATCAGGACTCCACAACTCAGGATTAGCCACTGCAAACTCCTGTTCAAACAAAGCATTATCAAAAACACTCAACTTGTTTTCCCCGGTAGCAACCACTTTGCCGTTTTTATCCTTGATCTGCGTCACAATACGGTAATTATCCTTATTAGCTCCTTCAGGGCTAACCAAAGAAGTTTTCAAAGACACTTTTGCATATTTGTCTGTCACCACAGGAGTGGTAACATACGTCCCCCAAGCAGGAATATGCGTATCTTCATTGATTACCAGATGAACATTGCGGTACAATCCGGCCCCCGGATACCAACGTGATGATTCAGGCTCGTTTTCCAAACGGACTGCCAGTTCGTTCCTCTCACCCAGTTTCAGATAAGGGGTCGCATCCACATAAAAAGAATTATAACCGTAGGGCCAATAACCGGCCTCCTGCCCGTTCACATAAACACGGGCATGGCTCATTGCTCCATCAAATATCAAAGTCGCTTTCTTGCCTTTCTCAAAACCAGGAGCATCAAAGTTCAGGCGATACCATCCGGTTCCTACAAACGGAAGACCTCCGGTACGTCCGGCATGTTCCATCGCCTCGGTCTGTCCATCTTGAGTAATAGCCATTTCCTGCTTGTCGTTATTGATACTGAACGGACCATAAATCGCCCAATCATGAGGAACGGTGACGTTCTGCCATTTACTGTCATTATAACCGGGATTGGCAAATTCCGCATTATCTTCACGCGTAAATTTCCACCCTTTTTCGAAAGTCTGCTCTGTACGTACCTGCGCTTGCAAAAAAGCAAAATAACAAACAGCTCCTAACGCAGCACACAAAAATCGTTTCGTATTCATAGTTATTTCTTATTAGGATTTTCTGTTACTATAAAAGTAATTTCAACCTGCCTTGATCAAATCATCATGCGAAATCAAATATTTATTAATTTTCTTATTGCCCAGTCTGATTTCCTTTATATAATCCCCTTGTCCTTCTTTCTTGATAACCAATTCTTTCTTGCCCCAATATTTAGGATCAAGCTGAACGGTCACTTTATCAAAAGTAGGAGTGGTCAATGTATATTCGGGCACACCCGGACAATCCGGATAGAATCCCATCATACTGAATATAGCCCATGCAGACATCGTACCCGTATCATCATTGCCGGGAATTCCATCCGGCTTAGTTGTGAAATACTTAGCCAGCAATTCCTTCACCAATTTCTGTGTACGCCATTCTTCACCTTTGAAACGACTGAACAGGTAAGGATAGCTATATCGGGTTCATTGGCCGGATCATAATTCCCTTCATCAAACACGCTTTGCAATTTATCAACAAATTTCTTGTCGCCCCCCATCAACTTTACCAAGCCATTGATATCATGAGGCACAAAGAAAGTGTAATTCCATGCATTACCTTCATGGAAACCGGGACTAGGTGCAAAATTAGCTCCTTCTTTCGGATCAAACGGTTCATAGAATTTGCCTTCTTTAGTTATCGGACGCAAGGTTCCGAAATCCTTGCTATAATAATTTTTATAGCCCATAGAACGTTTGCGGAACAATTTCGCATCTTCTTTCTTACCTAAAGCCTCCGCCAAGGTAGAAAGTGCATAGTCGGCAACATAGTATTCCAAAGCATGAGAAACCGAATTATCATACTGACTTTCCATCGGCACATACCCTTTGGACATATAATCATCATTATCCGGACGCATCAGATTATCCTTGCCCGGAGTAGTGGCCGACTTATACATTCCCTTATAAGCTTCGTCAATGTCAAAGTCTTGCAATCCCTTCATCCAACTGTCTACCAGAACAGGAATAGAAGGGTCACCTTCCATCGTCAATGTTTCACGACCATACAATTCCCATTTCGGGAACCATCCGTGTTCCTTGTACATGCCCATCATGGTGTGAATCATATCCATCTGACGCTCCGGATATACCAAAGTCATCAACTGGTGATAGTTACGATAAGTATCCCACAATGAGAATACCGTGTAACGGTTACGGTTGGTGGTCAAAATCTTATCTCCCTCCATTTGTGGATATTGTCCGCTTACATCCTGCAAAATATTCGGATGAACCATCGTGTGATACATAGCGGTATAGAATACTCCTTTTTGCTCTTCCGTTCCACCTTCCACTTTGATACGGGAAAGATCATCGTTCCATTTCTTACGGGCTTCCGCACGCAGTTTGTCGAATGTTGTACCGAAAGGCTGTTCTTTTTCCAGATTCAAACGGGCATTCTCTATGCTGACAAAAGACACGCCCATACTGACTTCAATCACTTCTTCCGCCGTGGTATCGTAAGTAAACCACACTCCTATATCATCTCCGCTTATTTCTTTTGTATAAGCAGTATAGAGTTTGTATTTACCGGCCGTATCATCCCATTGCGCCTCCACACCCATCGGACGCATCATTTTCCAATAACCGCGTTTTGCCGGTACTTTGTTGATACGCATTACAAAATAGATAGGAAATACCGCCTGAGGATTATAACAGAAAGTTCCCAACAATTTGGTACCTTCAATCTCACGGTCGTTTACAAAACGAACGGTAGCACCACTCTCATTGGTCAATCCCTCTCCCAGATTCAACAAGATATTGCTTTGTCCGGCAGGAAAAGTAAAGCGTGCCATACTGGTACGTGGAGTGGCAGTCAGTTCACATTTCACATTGTATTTATCCAGTATATTGGTATAATAACCCGGATTTGCAGTTTCACCTTGATAGAAGCTTCCATAATTATGATAATCCACATCCAGTTTGCCGGTGGTAGGCATTAATAACAATGATCCAATTCCGGACAGCCTACCCGCTAAGATTAACGTGCGCAAAGCCGGTAAGATATTTATTATTGAATTCGTATGGAGTGGACCACCATTGCTTGTCTTTATCCTTATCCCCTTCGGAACCCCCATCACATTGAAAGGAGTCACCGACATCATTCCATGAGGGGTTAATGCTCCGGGGTTTGTCGTACCGTAATTAGTAGTACCACAAAAGGGTTTACATAATCTACCGGCTCTTTCTGTGCTGCCGCAGAAAAAACTGAGATACAAGCCAGAACAGCCGATAACAAAATTTGTTTCTTCATGCTATTTGTTGTTTATATAAGTTCTATTATTTCACTACAATTTCATCTGTAAACAAGAAACCTCCGAATTCGCCCGAAGATGCCTGATAACGTATGTAACGTGCTTTGGCATTTCCTTCCCAACCAAAGTTGATGAAAGTCACTTTGTCATCCTTCACTACTTTATGCTCCATGCGCTTCAGTTCCGTAAACTCCTTACCATCATTGGAAACGGAAATGATCACTTCTGAAGGCATAAAGACTTCAGGTCCACACACCTGCATAAAGTCTGCTCCAACAGAATGAATTTCTGTTTCTTTTTCCATATCAATGGTCACATCCATTCTTTTCTTGTCTATAAAACCTTGCCAACGCCTGTCACCATAAGTCCAGCCTCCGATCACACCATCTACCAAGGCACTGTCACCACCGGCCGAATAGCGGGATAATAAAGCGGCATCCGGTCCGTAAGCCACTTTCTTACCTACTGCCAAATGTTGTACGGCTGATCCGCTCCCGGACGATTTCCTATCTCATTTTTCAAATCAAAAGGATGGTATCCTTCAGCTTTCAATGCCTCTACCTCTTTCAATGCACGAACATGAAAATCATCATAGTTCTTCACAGAAGGGGCACTCCAAGCAACTTCCGCCAAGGCAAGAATACGAGGATAAATCATCATTTCCGCATGTTCCGGAGTCGGAATATATTCTGTGAATAAATTAGCTTGTACTCCATACACCAACTGGACTTTATCCGCACTCAAAGTATCGGGTACAGGATTAAATGAATAAACTTTGGACAAAGGCAGATAGCCTCCTATTGCTTCCGGCTGGGAATCAGGAGCATCCTGATAAGAATCAAAATAGCAGAACTCACCCGGACTCATAATAGCCATGTGGCCGGAATCAACCGCTTTCATTCCCCCTTCCGTGCCACGCCATGACATGACAGTGGCATTAGGTGCCAAACCACCTTCCAATATTTCATCCCAACCCAATAATTTACGTCCGTGGGCATTCAAAAAGACTCAATACGATGAATCAGATAACTCTGTAACTCGTTCACATCTTTCAAGCCTTCTTTTTTCATACGTGCCTGGCACAGTTTGCAAGTGGGCCATGAGGCTTTACCTGCCTCATCCCTCCTATATGAATATATTCGGACGGGAAAAGTTCCATTACCTCTGTCAGCACATTTTCCAGAAACTCAAAAGTCTTTTCATTACCGACACAGAAATCGGCTTGTTTGTAAGGTTCGTGTGTACAAGACAACTCAGGATAAGCAGTCAGTACTTCTTCCGAATGCGCAGGCATCTCTATCTCAGGAATAACAGTAATAAAACGTTCCTGAGCGTATGCCACCAGTTCGCGGATATCATCTTGAGTATAATAACCTCCGTGAGCATCTTTACTGCCTTCTTCTTCATACCGTCGTCCGTTATTCCACCATTCTTTCCAGGTAGGAAACTCACGCCATGCCGCAAATTCTGTCAGACGGGGATATTTTTTTATTTCAAGACGCCAGCCCGCAGCGTCAGTAAGATGCAGATGCAGACGGTTCAATTTATAATATGCCAAAGCATCCATCTGCTTTTTTATAAATTCCTTATCGAAGAAATGACGGGAAACATCCATCATAAAGCCACGATAAGCAAAACGGGGTTCATCTGTAATGACTCCTGCCGGCAATCCTTTTTCATCAACCATTTGCAGCATAGTCTGAACTCCATAGAACAATCCTGCCCCGGAAGTTGCACGAATAAGTACCTGATCAGGAGTTACCGTCAGAACATATCCCTCGGAAGAGTTTACCTCCGGCAGTTCCGCCACTTGTTTCAAGACAACATTATGTCCCTCTTCTGCTATTACCGGTTTCAAATTCATGGAAGAAGCCACCAGATAATCTTCCAAAATCTTCTTGTCCCCCTCAGACGCATCTATATATAACCCTGTTTCCGAATTCAATGAAAACACTTCCTGCTGTAATTCCACCTTTAATGGTGCGGGAATAACAGAAAGTGTGCGTTGCTCTTCTTTCGTGCAACTTGCAAACAGCAAGCCCAATGCAACTTCCGCCAATATAATCAATCTTCTCATCTTCTCTTTTCTTTAATTCTATTAATTTCATTAGTACGAATGCCCGGTTTCAATTCTCCATTAATAATGTAATGAAATCCGTCCTGCGAAACTATTACAGCTCCGGCACGCGCACCTTGTTCATATTCGCCTAATGTAGTCCATTTATCCGTCTGCGGATGATAGAGCAGCAGGTTTCTATTAAACCGATACCACTCTACAGGATGTGACAAATATTCTTTTCCCGCATAAATACCTTGCAGAGCTTTTAAGAATATATCCTTATCAACTCCTCCGGCACACAATATCATACCCTCGCCAAAAGAGGTTCCCATTCCACCACCTAAAGAGATCTCATTACCTTCCGCATCATACGGGGTGGCAACCGATGACCATTCTTTCGTTTCCGGAGAATACATATATCCATCTACCGACAAAGAAGCCTGATGCCCTTCAACAGCCGGGGCAAATCCCCCCCACACATAAAGTTTTCCATCTTGTGCCACGCAAACAGGTTGTACTCTGGGTTCACCCGGAATATCTGTTTCTCTTTTCCATCCTCCAGACAAATCCGACAGATCAAGCATGTACATGGCCGAGGATGGAATGCCATTTACATTTCCACCGACAATATATAGTGAATGTCCTACTAATGCACCTGCCATATTATCCATAGTTACAGGCAAAGAGGGCAAAGTTTCTCTTTTCAAGGTGTCTTTTTGCAAAGATAAAAGAAAAACATCAGACAAGCTGTGTGTTGCCGTAGTCCCTCCAACACAAATTAACCCTTTTTCAGTAGAAATAGTGACTCCATAAGCTGCTGCCTGAGGCAGTTGGCCTATTTTCTTCCACTCAAAAGCCGTATCATTTGACAAAGGGGCGATATATATATCCCGATAATAAGCTTTTTTTCCTCCATCGGCTACCGGTATATCAGGGAAATTACAACCTCCGGCTATCAGCAAATTTCCTTCAATCACTCCCGCATATAATGCAGAAACTCCCTTAAGAAAACCGGTATTCTCTGTAGGGAACCCATGCATTTTCTCAAGAGATATTTCAGAAGCATCCGATTGACCGCTACAAGCAGCCATTGTCATCATGCCCAGTATCGCATAAACGCCATATATTATTTTTCTGATCATGTTTTCATGGTGAAGCAAATAATAAAAAGTGTGCCAAAAGCAAATCAGCCATCCCGCTTGCCCCAGAAACGGATTGCACCAACGCAAACACAACATTCCTTACGCATATGGACGGAGGCATTCCACCTCACGCCCAACGGTACTCTATCACACTTTTGGCACACAGTCATTATTTGAATATAACTATCAATTAATGAAATTTCATCAACAAACAAGAAAGACCGGATTTCCTTTGCCACCGTGCCAAGCAGGAATGCTATGTTCCGCTAAAGCGGTCACTTTCACATAACGGGCAGTCACCGGATCGAAAGTCAACG
>ENA-OQCX01000397-OQCX01000397.1-human-gut-metagenome-genome-assembly--contig:-NODE-397-length-22397-cov-2.374450_pt1 | contig 22397 bp, 25 predicted proteins | sample MGYA00242762_ERZ504587 | MGnify/ENA primary metagenome ERZ504587 (study PRJEB26092, sample SAMD00036337) | human gut metagenome | host: Homo sapiens | study: EMG produced TPA metagenomics assembly of... | reverse complement strand
AATAAGTAATATACATGATTATGTATATTTTTATATTTAAGTATGTAATGTGAAATATATTTAAAGTATAATACTGATAAAGTAAATATGTAGAAAAATATTTGGTAAACATTTCAAAAATGCGTATCTTTACATCGTAATAATCAAGGAGATAGACAAATCATGAAAACAATTACGACAGCATGTGTAAACCACAAGGGCGGTGTGGCAAAGACCACTTCGCTGCTGAATCTGGCGGCCGGAATCGCACGGCTGCACGGAAAAAAGGTATGTATCATAGATGCGGACCCGCAGGCGAACACGACGATGGCGGCGTTCGGGGAGGAAATGGCAAGTCTTCCCCAGGATGTCATGCTCGAGAGTGTGCTGCAGGAAATCATGCAGGACAGACCCCTGGAGCTGAAGCCTCTCACGTGGCTGGACAGGGTGGATGTGCTGCCGGCGTCCTTGGACCTGGCGGCCACGGAAGTGATCATGAACACCACCCCCGGGAGGGAATTTCTTTTCAGGGAAATAATAAGAGGCCTGGAAAAGAAGTATGACCATATTCTGATAGACTGTCCTCCCTCATTGGGCATCATCACACAGAACGCGCTTATGGCGAGTGATTTTGTGATCATACCCACGGACGGGAACTATTTCGCCATGAAAGGAATCGAGAAGATACATTATATCATCGGCCTGCTCAGAAGAAAACTCGGCGCGGAGGTCAGGATTCTCGGTTACTTCATGACAAAATACAATGCGGGAAGAAAGCTGGACGTGGACATCAGGGAGAGTCTGATAGAAACATTGGGGGAGAGCGTGTTCGAGACAACCATACGGAACAACGTGGCGCTGGGAGAGGCGCAGTACAATGCACGGAGCATTTTCGATTATGCACCCTCGTCAAACGGGGCAAGGGATTACCGAAGTCTGACCGAGGAATTCCTTAAAAGGATCAGGAAAATGAACAAATAATAAAGGAGAAGGAATATGAAAGAATTCAAGTCGAAAGGGATTTCCCTGGAAAATATGGTGGGGGCAGACCCCATGAAAGAAAAAAAAACGGCGGAGACACCGGGAAAGGCGTATAACCAGACCATTGTCTTGACCGAGGATCTGGTATGGGAACTGAGGACATTTGCCGCGGACCATCGTTACAGAGGGGTAAAGACTGTCATAGAAGCGATGATAGGCTGCTTTCTCAGGGAGGACGGGACATTGGACCGCGACAGGTTGGAGCAGTTCTGGAAAGAATACGTAAAGAAGTAAAGTTTTATATTACTTTTGAAGTAAATAATATTTCAAAGTAAGATACTTATAAACTGAAAGAAGTAATACAATGAAAATTTTAAGGTATATATTGTTGGCTTCACTCACATGTGTATTATCCGCATGTGAAAAGGATGAGATCCTGCCGGAAACCTGAACCGCCCGGTTGTCACCCCGGGGGATGATCCGGGAAAGGATGAGGAAGAAAAGATACAGCTCGGAATAACCGCATCGTTGCAGGCGATGCAGCAGACAAGGGGAATCATAGAGGCATTCCTGCCGGGACATGAGATGGGGGTGTTCATCAGCGCTGCCGGCGCCGAGTCTCCATATGTACATAATGTGCCTTATGCCTTTGACGGCAAAAAATGGAATGCCGGCGGGGACGCTCCGGTGGAGGGCGACGCAGAGGTGGCCGCTTATCTGCCGTACAACGGACAGACGGCTGGGGACAGGCTCATCCCCTTTGAACTGGCGGACCAGCACGACATCCTGTATGGAAGGGCGTCGGTCACCAGGGACATTCCGACAGCGGATATTGAGATGAGACATGCCATGAGCCTGGTACGCATCAAAATTCTGAAAAATGAATATATGGGAGAAGGCATTGTCTCAAACATAAGGTTTGACAATGTGATCACAAGGATGACGCTTGACATCAGGCGGGAAACCAACTCCCCCCTGATATTCGATTTCTCAAGCAGGGGGAGCCTGCAAGCTGGCGGCAACTATCATCTGAACGATGCAGATCCGGTGGTAGTGGAGACAATCCTTCCCCCTGTCTACGGTTATGACCAGAAAGCGACGGTCAGTTTTGCCATTGACGGAAAGGAATATTCCTATGAGTTCCACAGGGACCATGAATGGGAGGCGGGAATGAAATACACCTATACACTGAAGATGACGGGAAACTACAACTCCCCGGTCAACATGGAGCAGGTGGATATCGATGTGGAGTACTGGAGTCGGTATGGCAAGACGGACCAAATTATACTCAACCCGAATCCGGAAGATTACGAGTTTACCATTTGGCCGAATTATACGGAATATGGCTATGACTGTTATCAAAATGAAGGTAAAGTATTTGGTACATTCTACTATCCTTGGTGTGGCACATCAGAAGGAGAAATGCGGTTTGTATTTATGAGGCCGGGTACGAATGAGATTGTGGAGCAGTTCCAGCCGATAGACATCAAGACGAATGGGGCATGGGATGGAAAACGTATCCAGTGCTATGTGACTTCCGTTCCCGGTACATACCAGCTTGTGCCGTTATTCCGCAAGAAAGGAGAAACGATGTGGTGCAGGGCAGCTGATTATGATTATGGCAGTACGGACGAGGAATGGCTGTATGAGGTGAAAGCGCCTGCGTCGGATAATCTGCCGGCATTGCGCATGATGGAAGTGGAAGGACAGGGATATACTTCTATTCTTGCATATCCGGTTCCTGATGATGATCCGTGGAATCTGGTATATACTTTATCCAACCGGGGAGAAAAGGCACTGAGAGGCGAAATAAAAGCAGTTTGGGAACGTGAGTTCAAACTGAAGTCTAATTCATATAGTCCAAGTACCAAAAAGAAAGGAGCAGTAAACGATGAGGAATGGAAAGATGAAATCGGTAAGGATTCTGTGGACATTCCGACAGGAACACGTTTCTGGAAGGGTATTATGAGTTGCAAATTCCCAGTTAAAAGACTTGCTCCCCGACATGATGGAGTTAAATATGCCATTCCAGTCTTACATTTATATTGGAGAGCTGAAAATTCCAATGAGTGGATATTACTTCGTTGTGATGCGGATTATCTGTTCAACTGCAATTATACAGGAGGTTATATATGGGATGAAACGACGAATTATGTGAAAGTCATGCCACAAAGTTGGCATTAAAATTTATATATCATGAATATATTTACAGACAATCAGTTGCGAAAAGCAGAGCAGATACTTCAATCTCCGCTTTCAAAATTATCGGACTTGACTTCTTCCGATATTCGGAATCTGGCAGTTGTATGGTGTTATTATTCCGGAAAGATTGAAGGGAATACATATACATACGTCGAAACAGAGGCCTTGTTGAAAGATGGCATAACATCGGAAAAACGATACGAGGATGCCAAAATGCTGAAGAACCTGCATAATCTTTTTGTTTCTGAAATGGAGTATATCCATAAAGGGAAGAATACCGAGATAATAGATGAGCGTACTCTGCTCCGTCTGCATTCCGGGCTGTCTTCCGGACTGGTTTCCGATGAGGAAGCCGGACTGTTTCGCACACGTCCGGTAAGAATATCCGGAACTGATTATGTGCCTCCCCGGGATGTATATGAGATACGTTTCAAACTAAGCGAGGTGCTTTATCGGCAGACGGAACTGGAGAATCCCCTTGAACGTGCTGTGTATCTCCATTGCAACATTGCACGGATACAGCCGTTCATCGACTGCAACAAACGTACGGCACGCCTTGTGGAAAGCATTGTGATGATGAATGCCGGACTGATTCCGGTCTATTCAGCAAAAGATGCCGATATTCTGAATTACCGCAAGGGGCTGATCAGTTTCTATGAAAACGAAACATATAGTCTGTATACAGATTATTTTCTGGACAGGCAGTTGGTTCGGATAAAGGAATTGACAACGGATGCCGGAATGGAAATGTAATTCATTGAAATGACATAAGATGAATTTAAGGTGGAAAAGTCTCGCTGCAGTGATGCACCGGGACTTTATTTTCTCATTCCTATTATAAAGTTATGAATTAACTCTCAAGAAGATTAATCTTGAATTATAAACAAATTATTCATTAAACCAGATCAAATTGATCTAAAAGGTAATGTCTATTATACCCGAACAGTTTTATATGGTATAGAGGATTGTCTTTCATCACGTATTTAAGAAGAACTTAACTTTTGTAGTAAAATAATCCGATGTTATCATACGTACAATAATATTCTAGTATTCCAGTATCTTGAAAAGCATTATCTCCGTTCGTGAATACGTTTCAATAAGCAAATCGATATAATACATTATAATCATACTAATCACTGTCCATGTACTTCATACTGTATCTTATTAGGGAAGCAGTAAACCTGCCTATGCCTTTCTTGATTCTGCTCAGCTCTTTACCATTGACAGAAAAAAACGGTAAAAGTAATCTTTTTATTAAGTATTATTTCCCGTACACTTACTATTAGATACAACCATAATTATACTACCAGATAAATTTTATTTTGGCGTTACAGATGTAGGAATTTCTTTTACCGTTTACGCAAACGGTATTTTTTTCTATAAAATCTTATAAATATTGGATTATATTTTAATTCATATTTATATATTTGCGTTGAAAAATAAAATAACCTTTAAAAAAGAGCGAATTTATTAACTTGTTAATTGAAAAAATCATAATTAGAAAAACTGCTTAAAACCGAAATAGAAATCACAGATAAATTTTCATAAAACACATCTTCAAATATTAAAGCTATGAAAAAAGAGCGACTAAAGTTAGTAAGCGCTATGTTACTTTTATCCGGCTTTTCTACCGGATATGTTCAGGCCGCCCCTCATGCAGCGGCTGTAGAAATGCATTCTGTACAACAGGACAATGCTTGTACGGGAGTGGTTGTGGATCAGAACGGTGAAACCGTCATCGGTGCGTCTGTTGTTGTCAAAGGGACAACGAACGGAACAATAACGGGACTGGACGGAGATTTCAGTATTCCAAACGTAAAGAAGGGTGATGTCATTGTCGTTTCATATGTGGGTTATATGAACTCTGAAATCATATGGGAGGGCAAGCCCTTGAAAATAGCACTGAAAGAAGACAGCAAGACCTTGGACGAGGTTGTTGTTGTAGGTTATGCGACTGTCAAGAAAGCCAATCTGACCGGTGCGGTTTCTGCCGTCGATGACAAAGTGCTGGCAGACCGTCCCATCGTCAATCTGGGACAAGGTTTGCAAGGAACAATCCCTAACTTGAACATCACCACCAGCGGACAGCCGGGAAAAGGCTCAAGCTTCAATGTCCGCGGTGAAACGTCCATCAACGGTGGTAGTCCGCTGGTTTTGGTTGACGGAGTACAGATGGACCCGAACCTGATCAATCCGCAAGATGTGGCAAGCGTATCTGTATTGAAGGATGCAGCTTCTGCCTCTATCTATGGAGCCCGTGCCGCTTATGGTGTTATCCTTATCACAACCAAGAGCGGCCGCAAGAATATGCCTACACAAGTGTCATTCGATGCATCTGTCTCATTCAACAGCCCGACAACCCGTCCGGAATATATGAATTCCATGGAATATGCGCACTGGATGAACGCCGCAAACAATACGACCAGCGGCCGTGACCTGCTCAGTCAGGAGGAAATGGAGCATATAGAGGCTTATTTCTATGATCCGGTCAACAACCTTCCGGTCTTTGTGGCAAAGGACCCCAGCAGCTGGCAGTACGGAAACTGTCAGGCCGGCAAATATGCCTATTGCGGAAATACGGATTGGATGAAAGAGATGTATAAGAAAACTTACCCTGTCCAAAAATATAATGTAAATATTAACGGTGGTAGCGACAAGGCCACTTATTATACCTCGGTGGGTTATATGGACCAGGGATCACTGATGCGTTACGGGGATGAGGGCTTCCGTAAGTTCAATATGGTGAACAATATCAATTATGACATCAACAACTGGATGCACGTATCCATGAAGACAAGCTATATCCGTACCGAACTGGACGGACTTGCCCAGGATGCCGTGCACGGAGAGTCATGGATCGGTAACGACACACAACCTCTCATGCCTGTAAAACATCCTGATGGTAACTGGTCAGGTCAAGGTAATTACACCAACTTTGCCGCAGTTTTGGATGAGATGGGTTCACGTAAGACCACGAAGAATGACTTCTGGAACACCCTTGCCTTGAAACTTACCCCATTGAAAGGACTGACAATCAACATGGACTATACATTCAACTATTATGCGGAACATGGCAAGGTACACAGAAAAACATTCAACGAATACGGTATAGATGGCAAATTCTTACAGGTTTTCCAACACTCCAGGCCAAGCGGCGTGTCAGAAAGCCAGGCCAATGACACATACAACGCTTTCAACCTGTTTGGTGACTATGAACTAACTTTGGGCAAACATTATTTTAAAGTAATGGCCGGTTACAATCAGGAGACCAAGCATACCCGTGGCTTCTCGGCAAGCGGGATGAGCTTATCTCCAATGACCTTCCCTCAATGGACGCCGCTACCGGAGAGAAATATGTGGGCAACTCGGATGACAGCTGGGCCACAAGAAGCGGTTTCTTCCGTATAAACTACAGTTTTGCGGACCGTTATCTGTTGGAGGTGAACGGCCGTTATGACTTGTCGTCCAAATTCCCGAAAGATGACCGTTCCGTATTTAGTCCTTCCTTCTCTTTGGGCTGGAAATTATCGGAAGAAAGCTGGTTCAAACAAGCCACTAACGGATTTTTTGATGAATTGAAGATAAGAGCCTCTTACGGTAGTCTGGCAAACCAGGCTTTGGATAATGGGTGGTACGCTTATCTGTCCAATTATGGAACAGGTACCTTGGGATATATCATGGGGGGAAAACAGCCCCAATATGTATTGCCCGGTGGTCTTGTAAGCAATACCGTTACCTGGGAAAAGGTTACCCAGTGGGACTTGGGGCTTGACTTTGTCATCCTGCAGAACCGTTTGAAGGGTACATTCGACTATTACCAGCGTAAAACGACCGATATGTTGGGACCGGGTAGAATATTGCCTAATATCCTAGGTATGAGTGAGCCCTTGGAGAATGCCGCCGATATGGTAACACGCGGTTGGGAACTGGCATTAACCTGGAATGACCAGCTGGACAACGGATTGCATTACAGTGTGGGATTCAATCTTTCTGACACCCGGGCGGAAATCACCAAATATGACAATCCGACCAAGTCATTGTCTTCTCCATATTATGAAGGACAGATAGTCGGTGACATCTGGGGATATGAATCCAGCCTGTTCCAGTCTGCCGATGAGATAGCTTCGGCTCCTGACCAGTCCAAACTGGACGGCGGAATCAGCAAAGTGCCCGGTGATATCAGATTTATGGATATTGACGGTAACGGTGTCGTGGATTATGGAGAGAATACGGTTGACAAGCCGGGTGACATGAAGATTATCGGTAACAACAAGGCGCGTTACCGTTACGGATTCAATATCTCGGCGGACTGGAAGGGCTTTGATTTAGGAATATTCTTCCAGGGTGTCGGAAAACGTGACCTGATGCTCCCCTATACATTTAAATGGCAATACGGAAGCATGTGGCAGGTTCCTACAGCTGTAGGTAACGATTACTGGCGTGAAGACAATGCAGGGGGCTGGCTTCCGGTGGCACGTTTCAATGGCAGCCAGGCTTTAGGTCAAAACCAGACACGCTATCTGCTTGACGCATCCTACCTGCGTCTCAAATCATTGTCTTTCGGATATACCCTGCCTGTTTCCCTGACGAAACAATGGGGAATACAGAAATGCCGCGTATATTTCACCGGAGAGAACCTGCTGACTTTCAAGCATACTCCGGAAGGATTTGACCCGGAACTGGACGATCCATACAAGTATCCGCAGCAGAAATCGCTGGCTTTGGGACTTAATGTTGTATTCTAATCTTAACACAAAACTTTTATGAAACTGAAATATGTACTTTATATGGCGGCTGCCCTGTCTCTGACAGGCTGTAATGACTCTTTTCTGGAAAGAGGCCCGCAAAATTTGAATGATCAGAGTTTTTGGATATCTGTCAATGACCTGAAAGCCTATGCCAATGCCTTTTATGGTCTGATACCGGGAGGAGTCAGTGTTCTGGATGACACGGACAGTGACATCCAGGTCCCCAACGATATCAATTCTTTCCTATGGGGACAATATGTCGTGCCTACAGAAGGTGGCGTATGGCAAAAATCAAACTGGCAGAATATTCGTAACATCAATTATTTCATGACACATTATCAGAGTGTGCAGGCTGCCGAAGCGGATGTCAACATTTATGTAGCTGAAATGCGTTTCTTCCGTGCGCTGGAATATTTCAACAAGATTCAGCTTTTGGGAGATGTGCCTTGGCTGGAAGTTGACCTGAATGTGGACAGCGAGGAACTGTACGGTCCGAAAATGAAGAGAAACCAAGTGTTCCAAAAAATCATCGAAGACCTGGATTTCGCCATCCAATGGCTGCCGGAAGCAGGCAGTGAAGAAGCCAACCGCCTGAATAAGGACATAGCCAGACACGTAAAGGCACGTTTCTGCCTGAATGAAGGTACCCATTATAAATACCATGATGAATTGGAATATGCCTCAGAAGCAGAAAAGTGGTTGCAAATGGCTGCAACTGAAAGTGACAAGCTTATCACATCAGGAAGATATGAAATCTATAATACGGGCCATCCACAAGAAGACTATTTCAATATGTACCGCATAGACGACAAGAGTGACCTGAAAGAGGCCGTCCTCTACGTGGATTATAAGACGAACATACGTGAACACAACATGGCAGCTGCAGGACGTGAGGCCGGATGCGGTTTCTCCAAAAGTTTTGTAGAAAGCTTCCTTTGTTCGGACGGGCTTCCCATTTCACTAAGTAATAAATATTTAGGCGATGAAACAATGAGAAAGGAAACGGCCAACCGTGACCCCCGTCTGAAACAGCTGATCCTCACCAACGATTTTCCGACAAACGTGACAGATGACCTGAAAGACTCTACTTTTGTGGTGAATGAGGATGAGTTTATCACCCAGCACTGTTTCACAGGATACAGACCTATCAAAGGATTCAATCCCATATACTCACAGGCGTTGTATATGAAAAGCTCCTTCGATGGCATCGCTTACCGTTATGCAGAAACCCTGCTGATCAATGCGGAAGCAAAAGCGGAATTGAATACCATCACCAATGCGGATTTGGATAGAACTGTCAACCAATTAAGAGACCGTGTTGGAATGCCTCACCTGACAGTAAATGTAGGTTTTACCGATCCCAAATGGCCGGACTGGGGATACAGCCTGAGTCCTGTTTTACAAGAGATCCGTCGTGAACGCTGCATTGAGTTGGCAGGAGAAGGTTTCAGATTCAATGACCTGAAACGTTGGAAAGCCGGTAAACTGCTCAATAATGTACTGACTTATGTGGGAAAAAGAAAACCTGACGGTAATCTGGCCATTGTATATCCCAACTACACGAATCCCGACCTTTCATATCAGGCAGGAAAAAGCCGTACTTGGGAGGACAAGATGTACCTTTATCCGATTCCGACAGGAGAACTTCAGAGAAATCCGCAATTGTTACCACAGAATCCGGGATGGTAGATGTAGTAACAATGGATTTTTCAGCTGTGATTTAGATTGACAAGGAAACCACCATGGCAGATATGTACCGGTGGTTTCCTTTTATTTTATCAGGTCGGTTACTATATTGCCAGATAAAATCCTGTAAGACGGACAGATTCAAGAATGTCAGTATTGATATCAATATGTTTGCCAATAATGAATAAAGAATCAGAAAAGAAGGCCGGCTGTCTTTAACATCACTGGGAGTAGATAAAGGACAATGGATGTACTCTATTCACTATACTTTTAGGCTGTCTTAATCTCTTCAAGAAAGACATCATATATGTGGATGGTTTTTCTACTATTTTAGAAAATATTTTAACTAGAGAAAAAGTTTTTTCCATTCCGTTTTTTGATCCTTTTCGTCTGCAATGACAATAGCCTTGCCACACTCTAGTTTAGAGTAATGACAGGGCTATTTCATGTTTATCTATTATAATCTTTCATTTTCCCGCATATCCGGGGTTTATCCCATCCTCTTTATTGTTTCTATTCCCAATGAGATGTGAATTGGAAAGTTATCTTATATCCAGTGCCTGTTATCTCCTTGCCATCAAATTCACCGAAATCAAGAGTCTGCTTGCCTGACGGAGATTTGATGTTTGAGAGTATCATAGCATTGTCTATTATAATGTCAAAAGACTGCGGAGTGGCACTTTTTTCCCGTGTATCCCCATCCTGATTTATTGTTTCCCATTCTGAATACGCATACATAACCTTTTGGTTCTGCTCTATCCGCACAGGATAGCTCACTTCATCCATATTGTCCATGTCGTTTTTGGTCTGTCCATATATCCTGCATATTATACCGGAACAATCTGTGGATGACACGGTCAAATATTCATAACTTTTACCACTGTTCGTACTTGAAGTTGAGCTGTAAAATCTATCCAAATTAATCGTGATACTTCTTATGGATTGCTTGAAACTGGCTGTAATAGTACTGTTGGAACCATGCAGGGTGGCGGTAGTGGTTGAACTGCTGGATTTTCGATAGTTACATCACCACCTATAATTGTCCAGCCTGTAAATTCATACCCACTCTCCGGAGTAGCCGTAATACTGATCGGCTTTTCCACCTGATATTCCCTTGTTCCTTTCGGATTAGTTGTTCCGCCTTCACCTGCATTGGTCGTCAGTGTGCGTTTTTTTTCCTTGAATCCACAATGGAAAGTATGGTCCTGACCGCCTAAGTCAACATCGAACTCTGAAGTCCCGGATTGTGCATAATCGTATTTCTTAGGTTGATTAGCCGGCCCTCCATAAAAATAGTTCACCTCATATCCTGCATCAGGATGGGCTTCAACAGGAACATTTTTGCGTCCGTCATACAGTCCTGCTCCGGTGGCATACCCCCCGGTAAAATCAACCCTTCCGTCTGAAGAGCGGGCTGAGGTTTCCAGCATCCCCTCGCCTTCGATGATGATACGTGTATCACCGGTAGGGACCGATTCGTCCTTTTCAGAATCCTGTTCCATTATCTCCTCATTCTGGCAGCCCGTGAACATGGCCACGAACGCTGCCAACAGTAAAAATTTAACTTGTTTCATACTTCATTCTTTTTTAAAGGTTTATTATAATTGTATGTATCATTTCTTTTTCTTATCGTCCAGCACGTCGCATCGATGCGGGCCTCGAACGTCGCATAGAGCACGAACCGGTTGAAAAAATAGTAAGTATTGCGTGTCTTGCTGAACCTTATGTCAGCCCCCATCAGCCGGAGTTCCTCCAGGTAGTTGCTGACGGTCCGTTCACTCACCCGCATCCTGCCGGCCAGTTCCGCACGGCTGCCGGTACTTTCCTTCCGGATCAGCCTGTACATCCGGTTGATCCGTTCTATGTAGCTGACAACGGAAAGGCTCGTCATATCCTCTCCTCCAGTCCGGTCTGTTCCAGGAATCTGCGGAAATACCCCTCCTCCAGGTACAGGCATCTCATCAACGCCTCCTTTCCCTCCCTGGCATACACCCGGCGAAGGAGCGGGAAATCCGTGGAATAAATGTTCCATCTGATCAGCCCCTCCGCCCTCCGGTCAAGTTCCGGGCAGTCAGTTCCTTCCATCCGATACCTCACGGAGAGGAAGTACAGGTTCTTCAGCCTGTATTTCTCAAGAAAGGAAATATCCTTCGGGCATGCCTTCAGCCCGTCGGCGGCGATGCACCTTAATACAAGCTGTTCAATCTCTTCCTGAATTGTCATATCCATACCAGTATGGTTTTATAGTTCTACCGTTCTTTCTTATCTCATAATGCAGATGATAGCCTGTGCTTCTGCCGTGCTCCCGACAAAGCCGATAACAGCCCCTTTCCCGAGCTTTTTGCCCTCCGTCGTATAGTAAGCTGCCAGATGTGCGTAAAGCGTTTCAAAGCCGTAGGAATGCCGTATGATGACGCATCTTCCATAGCCTCCCTTCCTTCCTGCGAAAACGACCGTACCGGAAGCGGTGGCATGGACCGGTGCGGCCAGCTCCACTGCCATATAGATTCCCGAATGAAAACTATGTTTTCCCGTTATGGGATGAATCCTGCCTCCATACGGGCTGCTTATCCTGAACTTGTCTTTCAGGGGACATGACAGAGGGAGCCTGTCTGCCACCCCGTACCGGTAAAGTATGTCCCTGCAAGCTTCCAGGCTTTCCAGACGGCTGCATTTTTCCAGTGCCGTATCGAGCAGTTCCCTTCCGTTTTCCCCCTCGAAAGAAAAGGGGAAGAACAATATGAGCATCAGCAGTCTCATCTGGCTATCCTCCTTAATATCCTGTCCGCTTCATCTTCCGTTTTCTGCTCCTGCAGGCTTCTGAAGACTTCCTCCGCTCCCAGAAGTGACTTGTTTTTAAGTTTGTACAGAAAATGCCGGCCGCCGTTCCTCTCCTGGATCTCGATGATGAGCCTTTTCTTGTCAGGAATGGTAAACTTGTTCATGGCCACCGTGAACGTCCGGCTCTCATGTGCAGGTATCTCCTCCGGGTAGTCGAAAGCGAACAGGATGTTCTGCTCGATCTGCTGCACCGCCGTCTTCTTGTGAATCTTTGCATCCTGGATATAGAACCGCATGAAATCCGTCGTATAGCCTATCTGTGTGCGGTTTGTCAGCGTCATTCGCAGCAGCAGGATGTCCCCGTCGATGAAGATGTTTCCGACCTCGAACTCCATGCCGGCATTCTTGTCCTTCAGTCCCAGGTCCAGGGGAATCCTCTTCGAGATTGCCTGCCTGATCCTTTCCTTCTGTTCGCTTGACCGTTCCCTCTCGTCAAGGATGGCCACCCTTTGCGTCTTTTCCTTGTCAATGACAAAGCTGAAACGTTCCGGGAAAGGGGCATAATGGAGATTGAAAGTGTAGAATTTCCCCCCTTCGACCACTGCCGAGATGTTCGTGTCTTCCGTAAACTCTCCGGTGCTTTCACTGCCAGGATGTTGTCCACTCCCTCGGCCTTTTCAACCTCCACATTTGTACAGCCATAGTCCACATAGGTGATTCCGGCCGGGAAAATGAGGAACATCTGCCTGTCCTTTCCCACCGGCAGTGTATGGGGCGCGGGCGCTGGCCGTCCACACGCACATAGTTCTCCACCGGGTGGGCGTTATAGCTGATGGCATAGGAGTAGAACTTCGTGTCGGCTGTCACCACCGACAGGGTAGTCTCACCCGGGAAATTCTCCTCGGCCGCTTTCAGGCGTATGATCTCCGGGCAGTTCCCGACTTCTCACCGATGACATAGTCACCGCCGATACTGTAATACTTCACCTCGGTAGGGAATATCAGGTGCAGGGTCTTCTCGTATCCTATCTGTAGGGGAACAGCCGGAAGTTCCTCTATTTTCTGCGCTTTCCCTGAAAGGAAAACGGACAGGAACAGTCCTGTTATGTAAATTCTGTTCGGTTTCATGGTTTTCTTTCAATTCTATATCTTTGTATGCTAATTTTAAAGTTGTTTGCTTATGAATACAAATCTCAATCAGTTGCTCAAGGATCTTGAAATAGGTCCCGCTTATGTCAAGATCCTTATTTGCCTCTTGGGGTGTACTTTTATGCTGTACCCGACCTTTTTTCACTTCACCTGTTTTTTCCGGGAACTTCCTGTATACGAACAGGTACTTTTCACATCGGGCAGTTCCGCTTTGTATACGGGGGTCGGAATTCTTCTTTCAGCGATAAGTCCGGTGAGGTATCCAAGGATACTCTATACCCCTTTGGCGATGCTTTCCTCTTCAGTAATGATAAGTCTTTTCATTTGTTTATTTTTTCTGAATGAGGAGTGCAACCGTTTCAAGCTATTCTCAACCGTTCTGTCGGTAATGTATCTGCTGCAGTTCATTGCGGGTGGCATTTCCATACTCAAGGAAAAGAAAGGAGAGAAAGACAATGCACATTACTGACTCCCTTATAAAATCCGCGTATTCATTTACTGTTTGCAAGAAAGCGAGAAGCCCATAAGCACACAGTCAGCCACCAAAAAGCAATGAAGGTATCCTGTTGATTCATATCATGCAGGATCTCAGTATTGCACAGCAAAGCGCTCCTAGCGCACAAAACAGCAACAGCAGCCAGTACCAGTTCTCACGTATGAATGCCCCCAGGTGGCTTTCCCCTTTCCGTGCCTTCACTTCCCGCCCGCCTTCCGGTTCTGAAGCCAGACGGAGAAGGATTGCCTCAAATGTCAGTACGGCAGCCATTGTGAAGAAAATGCCGGCATGGCTCAACAGGTTTTCCATTTTGCTTTAGTTTTTATTTTCATTTTCATTCTTTTTCTTTCTCATTTTTCCCTTGTCCTCTTCAGGCAGTCCTCCGGTTCCGCCTTCCTACCCAGATTCCGGCTGATTGTTCCGTGCCTCATAAAGAGGGGCTATCACTATAAGTATACATGCAATTCCTAATACTATGATGAATAATAGTCGGATCAGGTAATCTGCTTTTTCCCAAATAATTCCCATATCACATCGTTTTTTAATTCTTTATTTGATCAGACTCTTTCAGGAACCGTGCCACATCGACGGCTGGTCTTTCCTCTCCCTGATATCATGCAATTTATTTCATGGATGTTTCATTTTTCTTTTCCTTATGATATTCTCCAGATATACCCAACATCTTATTATAATCTTTTCAAAGATGTCAGTAAACAAGAGTATATTTAAACAGAGTAACATAAGGATAGGGACAGCATATCCCCAAGCCCCAAGCTTGTTCCAAAGTTCTTCCATGTCATACAGTTTTTTAAGTTATTCAATCTGTCAAATTCCTTCAGGAAGCGTGTCACGCCGTCAACCGGTCTTTCCTCTCCCTGATATCATGCAAATCTATTTCATGGACGCTTCTTTGCATCTGTCCGGTCCCTTTCTGACGCCTTCTTCTTTTTTCCTTGAATATTCATAGTAACTCTTCCAAAAGCCCAAAATGTGGGAAACAATATTAAGGCTGAGAAGAAAGCAGAAAAGCAAGATGGTCACAGAGCCGTTTTTCGATAAGAATTCTTCCATATCATTCAGTTTTTATCATTCGTTATTGTCACTTTCAGAGTCCGTTTATAATAGTTTACAGGCACTTCACTTCCTGATTAGCGGATGCCTTTTCCCCTTTAAATACTTTTTAATTTTTCGCATGGCCTTCTTTACAAAAGTCCCGATACTGAGAATGAAATTTTCCAGTTTCCCTGAGAACAGGAGTAGGATATATCCATTCAGGCAGATAACCAGAAGGGCAGAAAGTGCATAGTACCAGAATTTTTCCATGTCATACAACTGCATGATTATTCATTTCATCAAACTCCTTCAGGAAGCGTGCCACATCCGCAACCGTTGGGAATATCCCGTCAAAGAGATTGTACATCAGTTCCGGTCTCTGTGGCCGCCGATATACTATCACTTTCTTTCCGGACCCCTTCATCCATCCCGCTTCTGCCAGCGGATGCTCCAGCGCGTCCAGGTACTCGTCTGTTTCCATTTTCTCCCAGTTCCCGCTGATCTGCGACCAGCAGAAGTCCGTTTTTCTTTCAGGTTCCTGAAGTCATACACCTCATACCCCCGTTCTCTTAAAAAAGCCACGATCCGTGGCTGGTATTCGTTGCTCCAGCTGCTTGCCACATATACTTTCGCCATTGTCCTTATCCTTTCCTGCTTAATCTGTATTTCTATTTTTTTGCATCCTTCAGCAGTATCCGGTAGTTCGTCTTGATGGTCACCTTTATCTTTCGGATATTCTTGCTTGCGGCCGACTTGGTCGCGTTGATGACGCTGTTCGCCGCGCCCGCCACTATCTGGCTTCCCATGTCAAGTCCCCCGGAAATACTTGTGTTCGTTCCGCTGACACCCGCGCTTCCGCCTCCTTGATGGTTTCCGCCTTGGCATTTCCCGGAACGTATATGCCTTCCATGGCATCCTCGGAATACACCTCCTTTTCAAAGGGAAGTATGTTCCCGGCCAGATTCACCGAGGTGATTTTGACCAGTACCCGTTCCCCGTCGATTCCGGTCACCTCCCCGAACACCGGTGTTCCCTTGCGGATGCGCTGTCCGTCGTCCGTAAGGCAGTTCTCCGCCAGCTGCATCTTCAGCGTCGCTCCGACCATGACCGTCTGTGTGGAATGTACGAATGCCCGTATGACGTTCCTCTCGTCCTGCCGGACAAGGCGCACGCTGTTGAATCCTCTCCGGGGAGTCTCTTCGGGAACCGTGTCCTCCGGTTCCGTCTTCCTCGGTTTCTCCTCCTCACCGTCCGTCATCTCCTTCTCCCTGAAGGCGGAGGGGGCGGGCTGTTCCGTTCCGAACAGCGGACCGCTTCCGAGGGTCTGTTCGTTGCGTCTGATCAGTTCCCGGATGCGCTGTATCTCGCTTTCCGGGGAAACGGTGTCCTCCGGTTCATCCATTCCGTAATTCCCTCCACCGGGCATGCGGTTTTCTCTCCGGTTCTCCATTTCCTTTTCCACACTCCCGAGCATGTCCTTGAGCGTGAAGTTGTCCTTGATTTCAGAGCGCAGCCTCACTTCTTCCTCCTGCCGTCCTCTTTTTTCGGTAATGTGGCGATGATCCCCCATACCAGCAGGATGATCACCGGCTCCTATACCCCCAGCGCCACTATTCTGCTCCTTTCAGTTTTTGTCATGGCATCTCGTATCGCTGGTTGTATGTCCGGAAGAAAAATCCGGAAGTGTTCTCCGGAAAACGTGGTGTGGTACGTATGACGGTACCCTCGCTGAGAATCCGTATCTTCCTGACATCATTTCCGTTGATGATGCTCAGGACTGACGAGAAGGTGACGTGATACTCGTCCCCGCTGACGGATACCGAGAGCATCTTCTCGAACTCCGTCCTGTAGACCACTCCGAGTTCCAGGGCGTCGCCGTACCCCCTGTCAGCCTGGTATTTGGCGAATATGGTGTTCGCGTCCGGCTTGTTGACCAGGAACAGGGCGCGTGCCCGGTTCTCCTGCAGGGAGAGCCTGTCGAAACTGTTCAGATAATAGGCCGTATGGTAGCAATGGTTCTTTAAAAGGGATTCATACAGCAGATCCTGCTGCATGGCCTTGAAGCGGAGCAGTTCCCCGCCTTCATTGACGACCAGGATCTTGTCCATCGCGCTGTTTACCACCCTGTAGCTGAAAAACAGCACCATCGCTATTGTGGCGGCACAGAATATGAATACCAGCCTGGTGCGGAACGTATGGTTCTTTCTGGCTTCCGCCAGGCGGGAGAAATCTTTAAGTATGTTCTTTATGTCCATCATATCAGCTATAACCATTTGTTAACCGTTGCTTTCACCGTGGCGAGCATCGCCAGTTTCAACAGGAAGGAAAATATCACCATGAGCGTTATCGACCAGGGGCGCTGCTGTACATAGTTCACTACAATCAGATCAGAAAACACGCTGGCGATGACAAATCCCGGATACAGCATGTAGCACCCGACCATCTGTCTGGCCCATGTGTAGAAGGAACTGCGGGTGTCGCTGTTGTACAGGCAGGCTATCGCCAGGGGCGATATGACCTCGAGCAGTATCAGGATGAGGTAGCGCGTGCACAGGAACACCAGCATGAGGTAGTCGTATGCGACTCCCCCGAAGCTGCCCACCGCTCCCGCCAGCAGGGAGTTGAAGGTCGTGTCCAGCCCGTTGACCGCTATGTCGATGATGTCACTGTTCATCAGGTCGTCGAAGGCCTGCTCGATCGGCTTCTTCCAGATATTGTCCGGATTGTAGACCCCTCCGGCGGCGAGCGACTCCATCAGCTGTCCGCGGCGTATGCAAGTACGGTCTCAAGCGTGTCCAGCAACACGGGCATGATGCAGATGAGGGCTATGCAGAGGATGTACTCCCTGCCCAGCTCATAAAACTGTTTTGCATTGAATCCCTTGCCTTCGTGAACCATCTCCTTGATGATACCTGCAAGCTTGAATACAAAGGTGGTAATCACAAATCCGGCAACAAGGGCATAGAATCCCTCCACCACTATCATCCCCTTGATCTGCAGGTATGCGTTGTTCAGATTGCTGTATGCCTCTTCCATGTCTATCTCAGGTTTCTCTTCAGTCTTTCATACTGGGATATGATCCGGGATACCTTCGAGACCTTCCTTTCCTGCTCGATGGTCTGTCTCTCTATCTCCTGCAGGACGGCCAGCCGCTCGGAGTCGTTCATCTTCACGCTTGTGGAGAGTATGGTCCTTGACAGGCTGATGAGCGTGTGTTGTTGAGCATGACCAGGTCAAGGCTGGATGTGAGCGTCTGCAGGGTTGACGTGCCCAGTTTTTTGTTCGTCACCAGGTCTATGCACTTCTCTGACAGCCTTCCCTGTCTCTCTATGATTGATTTGGCGGTCTCACAGCTGGAGATGACGGAGTTGACCTTGCGCATCATGTCCAGTGTCTCGTCCAGCCGGTCTTTCTGCTCCTTCAGGTAGCCCACCTGTTTTTGCAGTTCCGAGAAGTTCTTGACGTTCTGTGCAAGGTTGGGCGCGTCCGCCACCGCCCATTGTGCGGATGCGGTTGCCGCCGTCATCAGCACGAGCATGGATAAAAGTAATTTCTTCATTTGTTCTTGTTTTTGTTGTTTCTTATTGATGTTCCCTTATATATTCCTCTATGGCGTCCTCCATGGACATCCTCCGGTTCTTCTCCTCAAGGTCCGACCATATCTCCCCCTCCGTCTGGAACGCAAGGAATTTCTCCCTTGAGAACTCCAGGCGGGTGACGGTGGCGTAATGTTCCCCCAGCCGCATGAAACACTCCGAATAGGGCCGTTGTCCCGAAAAACTGTTCCTCATGGACTTCATCAGGGCTATCTGTCCGGGATGGGTCAGCCTGAACCTGTCTATGACGGACTGGTAGATGACCTCCTTGGTGGGAAGCACGAACAGCATGTCCGTATTGGCTATGATGTTCTTTGTGTGCTCGTTCTCCGGCAGCTGGTCGGGATTCTGGATGATGGTGTACACCGCCCCGTTCTCCTTCCTGATCTTCTGATAGCAGAAGGCCACGGAGCTGTGTATCCCGGTTCCCGTGGCCGTATCGACCATCTGCGCGGTCTCGCCGTACTCGTCAAAGATCAGGACGCCCCGTTTCCTCCGGTCACTGAGCAGCTTCTTCTGTATGACGGTGAATATCATGCCCATCACGAGGTTGCTCAGAAACCTGTCCTGCTTGATCTGCGTCAGTTCGAACACGATGAACTTCTTTCCCGAGAAGTCCGTTCCCGTATCCTTGCATACGTTCTCGTAGCGTCTGCCGGGCAGGAACTCGCCGCAGTTCAGGCTGAAGGACTCCAGGGAGAAATAATCTTTGGGGATGTGCTTCCTTGCCAGAATCTCGGGGTAATGTTCCGTCACGTGGTTGTAGAAACTCTCGAAATTGTGCCTTCACGGACATTCTCGTAATAGTCCTGGATGAAACGGGTGAGGGCCACCTCCTTCTCCGACTCGTCCTTTGTGAACATGTGCCTCCAGTATTTCTGCACGACCCCCGAGAGCATCTCGATGCTTCCGTTGTCCAGTTCCTCCCCCTGCAGGTCGAAGGGGTTGATGCCCAGCGCCGTCCTGCCGTCGTAGTCCACGTGCAGGGAGATGTCCGGATAGAGCCTGCAGAGCTGGCTGAAGCTCTTTCCGAACTCGACCACCACGACCGTATAGTCCTGCTCGATGAGCTGCTGGGTAAGGTTCAGGGTAAAGGCGGACTTGCCGCCGCCGGTTCCGGCTATGACCATCCCGTTACGGGCATTGACCTCTTTTGCCCGCATCCCAGATGTCCTTTCTCAGAGGGACCTGGTACATCCTGTCATGCACATAGATGCCCTCGCTGTCATTCCTGAAACTGCCGCACTGGAGAAAGAAGCACAATGCCATGGCAGGGTGGTCAGGAACAGGTATTTCCGCGGCATCAGGTGGATCTGGCCGGGGACGCAGGCGAAATGCACCGCAGCCAGGTTCTCATATCCGGGAATATAATACCCGAGACGGGCCAGGTTGAGCGTCTCCCTGATCTTTTTGTCGGCCTTCTCCAGTTCGGCCTCCGACTCGTCGAACACACAGACCGAGAAGAAGCTGCGTACCAGTGTCTCGTTCTCCTCAAGGATTTCCTGCTGGAGCTCGTCCAGTTTCTGGTACTGTACCTTGATGGACCTGCTCATGCCGGAATTGCTTCCATAAATGTCGATATTGCGGGCGATCCGCTCGCGCAGCCGTCCGTTCCCCTCAAAGAAAACCACCTGGTTCACGATGTGGTTGTACGGCAGGTACATCCAAGCCGCTCCAGCATCGGATGGTACAGCAGGGAGCCGGCGGGAGGAAGGGAGTCGTCCCGTACACAGGAATCCAGGCTGCCGTCAGGGAGAAAGATCTCATCGCAGACGGCGAAACAGCGTGCCCGTTTCTTTCCTGTGCGGAGTTCCGTGTCGGCATGTATGTCCACAACCGCCCCCGGGGCGTCGAACAGGGTGGTGTATCCGGCCGTGAAGTCCCGCATTTCCTGCCCTGACATCGGGCTATCTCCGTATCACGCATGCTCCGGATGATGCCGACGGCGTTGTCAACTCCCTCGAGGAATTCATCGAGCCTGGCGAGGTCCTCCTTATGGAGGTTCTCCTTATAGGACAGGGGTGAGGATATGTAGGCCTTCTCAAGACTTTTGAGTCCGGAAAGTACAAAGTGCATGACGCAGGTATGGCTGACATACAGTCGTCCCCGGAAATGCCGCGCATCGGCCCGGTCAAGGAAAGAACCGCCGGCAATGTCCGGACAGTACCTTTCCTTGAGGAACACATCCTGTTTGTGCACATATGTACCGTCCGGGAGAAACTTGAAGGCTTCCCGGAACATGCCGTCCCTCCTGTCGATATCCTCCGGAGTCAGGGAATAGCATTCCGGTTCCCGGAGTTCGAAAGAAACGCATATGCTGCCGCTGCGGGTCAGGACGACGCCCTGGCCCTCCGATTCACTGACAATGTCAAGTATGCTGTATGCCTCTTCTGATTTCATTATGCTCCTTTTTTGTTAATACCCTGTTTATGTCCAGATTACTGATGTTTATCTCTTTTCCCGTCTCCTTGAACTTTTGGGGCCGTGCCTTTCTTTTCAGCTTGTATAGAAGTAGCGGCAGGTGGGCAGCGAGATGACGAGCACCAGGACCGGCAGGTTCCAGTTGCCTGCGGATATCCCCGCACGGATGCCGAGGAAGAACAGGACGAAAGCGGCGGAACAACAGCCGACGAATATCCAGTAGTCCCCGGAAAGAAGCCCCCGTATCATGCAGGGGCTCTCCAGTCCTTTTCTGATCCTGTATCTCATATCGACAGGCTGATACCGGAATGGCACTCTTACGGCGGACACCACGACTGCGGCCGCAATGCAAAGCCGACATACCAGCCAGGGCGACGAATCCTTCCTTTCGCGTGCCCCTGTTCTCCTTGTCGATGATATTGTCCCATTGCTGGATAAGGCCCAGAATGATACCTCCAAGCATAAAACCGCCGAACACGGGCAGTGTAAAACTGTCCAGGACATCATTGATCGCTCCCCGGGCATCCTGGGCGAATCCCCGGAGTGTATATGATGCAGACATGACAGTCAGAAACAATTTTTTTCCTGTAAAATTTCTCATTTTGTTATTATTTGTTAGGTTTGATAGTTCCGTTATAGTCTTCTCCTTCCTGCCAGGGACGGACACTTACACCGGAAAGAATGAGTCCCCCTTCTTTGCCCAGGGACAATGCATATCCGTATCTTTTCCCGGCCTCCAGGGTGACGGCCGGCAGCAGCCAGCCGTATGTGTTCTCCTGAAAACGGATCACGACCCTGTTGTTTCCCGCCTTGCCCGGCAGCAGAAGGAGGGTGTTCCCCTCCGAGGGGACCGTACCTTTTTCGCCTGCCGACAGTTTGCCGCCGGCAAGGTCATAAGTGCCGCCTGTAGGAACATCCTCCACACTCAGAGTGCACGCGCTGCTGCCCTCTATGGTGAATTCCAGCAGGCAGAGCAGGTGTTCCATCCCTATGTCCGCTGACCGGTTCTGCCAGTCCAGGCGTATCTCCGGATGCCAGGTGTCGGTCTGGGGGACCAGGCTCAGGGGCAGCTCCTTTCCCGGGATGGCGGCGAAAGGGGAGAATGCGAACAGCCTGCAGGGGGTCTCCGTGAGTGTGACCTCCGGAAAGATCCAGCCTTCCCCGTATGTTACATGCAGCGGGTTTACGGCTCCGGCATAACCGCCGCCCGTATCGTCAAGCAGCCACCATTCCGAAATCTTTCACAAGGGTGGGACTTCCCGTCAGTTCCGCCACGGCTGGAGCAGCTCCTCTATCCTCAGTCCGG
>ENA-OQCX01000396-OQCX01000396.1-human-gut-metagenome-genome-assembly--contig:-NODE-396-length-22469-cov-2.191030_pt1 | contig 22469 bp, 28 predicted proteins | sample MGYA00242762_ERZ504587 | MGnify/ENA primary metagenome ERZ504587 (study PRJEB26092, sample SAMD00036337) | human gut metagenome | host: Homo sapiens | study: EMG produced TPA metagenomics assembly of... | reverse complement strand
ATTACCTCGGATCAGCTGCTTCTGTCCTGCAATGAATATGGAAATGGACGGAAGGATGATCAGCACTACGCCTGCGATCATCAATGTAATAGACTGGGAGTCTACGCTGTCCAGCATACCGATACCAATCTGCACAGTACGCATCTTGTCTGATCCTGTCACAAGTAATGGCCACATATACATATTCCATGCATTAATAAATGTGTACACTGCCATAGCTCCCATTGCTGATTTTGTCAGCGGCATCAGAATCTGCCAGATAAATCGCAGATTGGAGCAGCCGTCAATCTTCGCTGATTCATACAGCGAAATCGGAAATGTAAGATAAAACTGTCTGAACAGGAAGATTCCCATTGCAGATGTGAGATAGGGCACGATCAGTACCTGATAGGAATCCAGCCAGTTCCATCCGCTGACTGTCAGGTAATTGGAAATAATCGTTGCCTCTCCCGGAATCATCATAGTTGCCATCACCAGCATAAACAGCACATTTTCCTTTGAAATCCAGAAAGGAAAAGGAAAACGCTGCCAGTGAACAGGAAATGATCTGTCCGAAAGTGATGAGACCTGCTACCAGGAAAGAGTTTACTACAAAACGAACCAGCGGAACCTTCTGCAGTGCCTGTCGGAAATTCTCCAATGTCGGATGTTTGGGCAGGATATTCATATCCAGAGTAAAAAGTTCACCGGATGGCATAAATGCAATACTTACTGCGTATAAAAGAGGCAGAAGAACAATTAACGCCACGACAATATTTAATGCAATGTGTCCGGCAGTCTGGCCACTCTTTTATATTTCTGCTGTGCCAGCATTTTTGCTTTTGCTTCCTGAAACCTCTGGCGTTCCAGGGCCATCTGTTTTTCTTTTCAGCAGTGATGCTGCCTAACTGTGACATTAATATTTCACTCCTTTTTTCTCAATTTTTAAACATTACCAGAGTAAGTACCAGCACGATCAGGAAAAGTACCACTGACTGGGCTGCTGCACTTCCGAAACGATAGTTAAAGAAGGCATCTCTGTAAATGGAATACACGATCAGGTTTGTGGATTCTCCGGGACCACCCTGTGTCAGAATCTTGACCTGTCCGAATGACTGGAATGCCTGAATGATGTTTACCACTAATGTGTAGAACATCATTGGTGCCAGTCCCGGAAGTGTCAGGCGGTAGAATTTCTGGAATGAACTTGCGCCGTCTACGGAAGCTCGTTCATAAATAGTTTCATCAATGTTACTTAATCCTGCTGAAAAATACAGGAAGTTGATTCCACTGTTAAGCCATGCAGTAAGAACTGCTACGCAGATCAGTGCGTATTTCGGATCACTGACCCAGTTGATATCCAGATGAAAAATCTTATTGATGATCCTACGGATGGATGAAGCATGATCTTGAAAATCATTGCTGCTGAACTGGATGCGATTGCCATTGGCAGTGCATATGCAGTACTGAAAAACGGATTCCCGGAAATGTTTTGTTGCAGAGGACTGCTGTTGTAAGTCCCAGGATCATACTGACTGCAACTACGATCACAACAAAGATCAGGGTAACTGCCAGACTGTTCCAGAATGAGGATGACTGTAATAATTCTTTGTAGTTGCCAAGTCCTACGAATAGTTTTGCCTGTCCCATCTTATTCGTTTTAAAAAGACTTAAGTATAAAGTCTTAAAAAACGGGTAGAATAAGAAGATTCCAAAGATCAGAAAGCTTGGAAACAGGTATGCGTAGGCACCTGTGTTTTTTAACTTCTTCATGTATTGAACACCTTTCCTGTTTTTATGAGTTTTATATTGAACTTTTGAACAATATCATTGCTTATGAAAACATCCCTTTTCTCAGAGTGATATTCTCCTGAGTTTCCAGATCAAATGCTGAAATGTATGCCATGTCGATCCAGAGTGTTACTTTATCGCCTTTATCAAGCAGACTGTCACCGGAAACTTTTGCACAGCAGTCCTGACCATCGTGATTGAAATGAAGGATTACTTCTGCCCCAAGCAGTTCTCTGGCTGTGACTGTGACTTCCATTTTCCACTCACCTCTGGTATCTGCTTCTGCCGGTTTTTCCAGGAAATGTTCCGGACGGATTCCGAGTTCAATATTTCTTCCAACATAGCCCTGTCGCTTCAGGATTTTCCATAAGAAATCCGGAATGGGGATGTCGCCATCGTTCTCTGTACGGAATGTAGGGATTCCTACCTTTTCCATTACCAGACCTTTAATAAAGTTCATAGACGGAGAACCTATGAATCCTGCAACAAACCTATTTATCGGATAATCATACAGGTTCTGCGGAGTATCTGCCTGCTGCACTACGCCCTGATTCATCACTACGATCCTATCTCCCAGAGTCATTGCTTCTGTCTGATCATGAGTAACGTAAATAATGGTGTTTCCAAGGACTTTGTGAATACCTGCAAGTTCTACCTCATCTGGGTACGAAGTTTTGCATCCAGATTGGATAATGGCTCATCCATGAGAAGTATTTTCGGCTCACGAATGATGGCATTTCCGATGCTACTCGCTGACGCTGACCGCCTGAAAGATTCTTTGGTCTTTGTTTCAGCAGATTTTCCAGTCCCAGAAGTTCTGCTACATGATGAACCTTTTTATCAATCTCTTTTTTCGGTACTTTTCTTACCTGCAAAGAGAAAGCAATGTTATCGTAAATATTCATCTGTGGATAGAGAGCATAGCTCTGGAAAACCATTGCAAGGTCGCGCTCTTTTGGTTCCAGATAGTTGACCAGTTTGTCTCCGATCCATAATTCACCGTCGCTGATATCTTCCAGTCCTGCAATCATTCGAAGTGTGGTTGACTTTCCGCATCCGGACGGACCAACGAAAACTACCAGTTCTCCTTTTTCTATTTCAAGATTAAAATTCTTTACTGCCTGAAAGCCGTTTTCATAGCTTTTGCAGATGTCTCTTAATATGATTTCCGACATTTGATTTTCTTTCCTCTCCTGCTTTTGCAATTAATATTTTTCACTGATATTTTGGGGTCGGGCTGTTTTGGCAATGTAATACCTTTTCAGTTATCTTTATGAAAAATATCCGGCAAGTTTCCCCAGTGACTGGCACCGGAAACCGTTTTTCCATTCTTCTGCACTGGCTTCGCCTGTCAGTACCAGACAACTGTCAATGCCTGCCCGTTTCCCGCATTCCATATCTGTATAGATTCTGTCACCGATAAGCAGGGTCTGTTTCGGAGTGCATCCTGTTTCTTCCAGACAGGCATATACCATTCCGGGTGCAGGCTTACCGATATATTCCGGTTCTCTGCCAACAGATGCCGTAATCATCCGGCAGATGGAACCGCAGTCCGGTACCATTCCGAAATCAATGGGGCAACGCAGATCCGGATTTGTTGCAAACCAGGGAACCTTTGTCTCTGTGAGCTGTTTGCAGACCTGAACCAGTTTCTCGTAGGTAAGCTCTGTATCATAAGCGCAAAGTACGCAGTCTACATCATCCCCTGCCTGATCAGTGATGTTCAGGCCTGCTTTTCGCAATTCGCTGCAGTAGGTTTCGGTAGCTGCTACCAGAATTTTCTCATTTCCGTAATATTTCTTCATGAAATCTCTGGCGTAAGTTCCTGCAGTGATAAATTCCTCTTCCGTAGTTTCAATTCCCCAGTCATGAAACTGCTCTACATAATCACTGGCTGCTTTGGACGAGTTATTTGTCAGAAAACGGAAAATTCCACCGTTTTCTTTTACTGTCTGAAGAAGTCTGCTGCACCCGGAAGAAGTTCACTTCCCAGAGCAACAGTTCCGTCAATATCCAGGAGGAACAGTTTTTTCTTTTATCATTGATGCAAGATTGTTTTGCATATTGATATTTCTCTCCTCTTTTTTAGCTATATTGCTTTTTTATTGTCATTGCACTGTCCACCGACATTTTACTTTTGACCACTGGCATTATTATAAAAACTTTTTGACATCACCAACAATCTTATTTTTGGCAAATAAATGTTAAATGCGCATAAAAAAATCACGACTGTTCGCCGTGATTTTTTACATTTTGATTTTATTGCTGTTGTCTTAATTATCTGTTTCTACATTATTCATGCATTGGAAATGAGTTTTTTTCTCATTTTACTTAAATTTTACTTTACAGAGATTCCGGTCTTTCCACCTCATAGCTGGACCAGTCATCGACTGTAGTAGATGCAGATGTATCTGCGCTGTCCTGATAAGAGCCTACTGTGATTGTGTAATCACTATCGCCTTCTACATAAGTTGTTCCGTCTGTACCTACGATGGAAACTGTTTTGCCGTCCGCATCTGCATGGTTCCTGCGTTTGAAAGGGATGTAATGGTGCTGTCGCCGGTTACTGTCCATGTGGAATCTTTGTCGATCACTACGTTGCAATATCCGTCTCCACCGTTTCCTGCGTTGGATTCGTCATTGACAAACGCACCTTCCAGTGTACTGCCATTGGTCATATAGAAATCAAGGTCACTGATGGAATCCCAGATTACATTTCCTTTCATATCCTGGCTGTCTGCTGTGAAATTGCAGTCAGATCCGTTAGCACCGCTCTGGCCCCATCCACGCTGGTTGTTGTTTCCTGTGCACTGCAGGAAGAATTCATTGTCATCATTGTATGTGATGTCTACGTCCTTTAATGTGATTGTACATTCTGTATTTGTTGTATAGAATAAGCCGCCATTCTTGGATGTAATCGTTCCACCATCCATCTGGAATGTACTGTTACCTACTTCGGAGTCACCGGACATACTCTGATAAAGAATGACTGTCCATGTGGTATCATTCTGTTCATCATCACTCATATTTCCGGTCAGGTTGCTGTTATAGAGTCTCAGAGAGTTTAATCCCTCGATGCAGACTGCTTCTGAACCATTTGCTGTCAGTTCTGCGTTGTTGACTGCAATATCTGCTGTACAGTAAACCGCAGGGGAACCTACACCATTAGAAGTATAAGTACCGCCGTCCACTACCATTGTTCCGCCGCCTCTGTCACTGCGGATTGCGGCGGAGGATTCGCCATTTGTCTCTACATTCAGATCCCAGGCATAGAGCTTGCCGCCACCTGCTGCGTGGATTCCACCTGAAGTATCCTGCTGTGTGGTGATATCTGTATCTGCTGCATATACGGTTCCGTCACCGTATGCAAAGAGTCCTGCACCGCCTTTGCTGTCTGTGGTTACTGTACTGTCTTTAACATATGCAGTTCCGTCTGTGGCAAGAACTGCTGCACCTACACCATAGAAGCTGGAGTTATCACCGCCCTGGCTGTCGGAAGATGTTCTTGAGATTGCGTCATTGCTGAAGGTGACCTCTGAACCATTGGAAACAAGTGCTGCATTTTCGTCTGTTCCTGTAGATTCCAGAGAGGTATCGGAGACTGTTTCATCTGAGCTGTATTCATTTGCTGCATCGTAGCTGTCCACACCGGAAGCCTGACCGCCAGGACCACCCTGTCCGCCGCCCATGGACTGGACTGTGATAGTTGCTGCGTTTCCGTCATCATCTAATGTGATAGCCACTACGTCGTCCTCTTTGATGTCATCTAATGTAATCTCTTCGGTCTGGCCTGCAACATCTGATGCTCCCTGACTATCTGGTGCCTGACCGTTACTATCCGGGGCTTCTCCCTCTGGTTTCTCCGGAGCTCTCCACCAGATGCTCCCTGTCCGCCTCCCATGGACTGTTTCGTAATCACTGTGCTGTCTGTAACTGTGATTTCCTGTTCTTCACCTGTCAGATCTAACATGGATGGTGCTTCTCCGTCCGGAGTTCCCTGACCATCACCGTTACCATCTGGAGCTTCGCCTTCTGGTTTTTCCGGAGCTTCTCCGTTCTCTTCGCCCTGAGGTGTTCACCAGGATGTGCCATTTCTTTTCTGGTTCCTACTGCAATGGTGATTTTTCCATCTTCCACAGATTTTACTTCACCGAGAATTTCATTTTCCTTTGTTTGCTCTGTATCGTCATTCTTTTTTTCAGCATCCTCATCTGATGTTTCTGCTATATCCTCTGTAGTATCACCTGCATCCTGAGTACTTTCTGTCTTGCTCTCTTCTGCAAATACTGTTGCTGTAGAGCCCACAGATGTTGCTGTTATCATAACTCCCATGATCATTGCCAGATGTTTATATTGCATAGTAATACCTCTCTGTTCTTTCTATTTTGAATTTTCTCTGTTTCTTTTGTTTTTGTTGATGGTATTACTATATCTGATAAATATGTTTGATCTATGGTCTGTCTGCGAAAAAAATGTGTTCTCCTATAAATGATACATTTCAGATTTGCGGTGTTTTAATAATGGAAGCTGTTCTCTGATCTGGTCTTCCCGGTCCAGATCTATTTCTTCTATTAAAATACCCTCTTTCTCACCCAACTGTTTCATAACCTTTCCCCATGGATCTGTTACAATAGAATGTCCCCAGGAAATATATCCTGCCTGTGTATCTCTGGCAGGAGCACATCCAAGCATGTAGATCTGATTGTCAAGGGCTCTTGCACGAAAAGTCAGTTCCCAGTGTGCCGGACCTGTGGTCATATTAAATGCTGCCGGGACGAAAATCATCCTTGCACCGTCCAGTACCATTGTGCGGGCAAACTCCGGGAAGCGGATGTCGTAGCAGATCATGACACCCATTTTCCCAAATTCAGTATCAAACACGGTAGCATGATCTCCCGAAGTCAGAGTATCAGATTCCTTGAAATGCTGGCCATTTTTTACATTGATATCAAAGAGATGAGCTTTTCTGTGCTTACCAATCTGTTTTCCATCTCTGTCAAAAATATAAGAAGTGTTGTAAACCTTTCCCACATCATCTGCTTCCGGCATGGAACCTGCGATCAGATAAATATGATACTTTCTGGCATAATCAGACATTGCCTGCCAGGATGGACCGCCTTCTTTTTCTGCATAAATTGGGAAATTTTCGGTCTGATACGGACAGCAGAACATCTCCGGAAGGATTACAAAGTCCGGATTTTCCGCCTTTATTTTTTCTATATAAGCGCCGGCAGTACGGATATTTTGTATTTTATCTTTTACTGTAGCATCTGAATTGCTGCTACTTTCATGTGCATCCTCTCCTTTTTTTATCTATTATAGCCGAAAAAAATCACATCGCCAATCCTACATTAAAACATCCCCCACGCATGAACATTCCTTCCATGTGTGGGGGATATTGATTTTCCGCAGGTAAGTTGCTAAATGCACCTGCATTCAGTTGATTTAATTAATTATTCTTCATAACCATTCGGGTTATTGGACTGCCATCTCCAGGAGTCTGCACACATTTCTTTAATACCGTTTTCGGCTTTCCATCCCAGTTCTCTCTCTGCTTTGGAAGCATCGGAATAGCAGGTTGCGATATCGCCTGGACGACGTGGCTTGATCACATATGGAATTTTAACACCTGTAGCAGCTTCAAAATTCTTCACAATATCAAGAACACTGTAGCCTTTTCCTGTACCAAGGTTGTAGATACTTAATCCGGAATTATCTTCGATTTTCTTAAGAGCTTTTACATGTCCTTTTGCAAGGTCAACTACGTGAATGTAATCTCTCACACCAGTTCCGTCCGGAGTATCATAATCATTTCCGAATACCCCAAGTTCTTTCAGTTTACCTACTGCAACCTGTGTGATATATGGCATCAGGTTGTTCGGGATTCCGTTTGGATTCTCTCCGATGGTTCCGCTCTTGTGAGCACCGATCGGATTAAAGTAACGGAGAAGAACTACGTTCCATTCCGGATCTGCTTTCTGAATGTCTGTCAGAATCTGCTCAAGCATGGATTTTGTCCATCCGTATGGGTTTGTGCACTGTCCTTTCGGGCACTCTTCTGTGATCGGGATGATTGCCGGATCTCCGTATACAGTTGCAGATGAAGAGAAGATAATGTTCTTTACATTATGTTTTCTCATAACATCTACCAGTGTTAAGGTTCCTGCAATGTTATTTTCGTAATATTCCCAAGGTTTGGCAACAGATTCCCCTACTGCTTTCAGACCTGCGAAATGAATACAGGAATCAATATCTTCTTTATCAAAAATTTCATTTAAAGCATCGCGGTCCAGGATGTCTGCTTTGTAGAATTTCACTGGTTTGCCTGTGATCTTGGAAACTCTTTCCAGAGATTTCTCACTTGCATTGCTTAAGTTATCCAGAACTACAACATCATATCCTGCGTTCTGCAATTCTACAACTGTATGGCTTCCAATATAGCCTGCTCCACCTGTAACTAAAATTGCCATAATAATTCCTCCTAACCTGTCTTCCTGCTACAATACCTGTTTTTTGCAATTTCTGTTTTTTTCTCTTTCAACAATACCTATATTAGTTCACAGTATCAGAAATATCCTTGATAATTCTGAGTGTAATCTATAAAATTCTGCGGATATCCTGTTTCACATCTGCAAAATTTACCTCTGTATTTTACAGCACCCTATATTCAGAACTGTAAAATACCGTTACCTGGCACATCATGTATTGTAGAAAATCCTGCGAAAATATGATTTCTCTCATATCCCCGCAGGATAATTCTATCCGAATCAGTTCATAAATACAAGTCTTTATGGACATGTACATTTTTTTATACCTGTTTATAGTTACTGTTCACTCCGTTCTCAGTAACGTTTATACTTATTTACAATCTCTTTCATCCGGGAAAGTTTTTTCTTCCATGTCTTTCACCAGTTTAAACTGTGTTCTGCAGCGATCCAGATTATGTCCCTCTCTGTGAATCTTGAAATAATGATCTCCCTCCAGATAGTCTGTGAGGAAACGCATTCCACATTCAAAGGTCATAAGGATTGCTCCCATGGGAAGCATATCCAGTTCTGTCTCAGTCAGCGCACCGCCACAGCCTTCAATGAAGCCTTTGACATAAACTTCATACAGATGAAGATCACAGGACACCTTCGTCAGATCTTTCTCATCCTCTGCTCCGGTACTTGCGCCAAAACGGATAGAATCGCCGAAATCATTTACGGAAAGGCCCGGCATTACGGTATCAAGGTCAATCACACAGATGGCTTTTCCCGTTGCATTATCAATCATAATGTTATTCAGCTTGGTATCATTATGTGTAACACGCAACGGCAGCTTTCCCTGATCCTGCATATCGCACAGGACATGTGCCAGTTCTGTGCGGTCCAGCACAAACTGAATCTCTTTTTCCACATCTACTGCTCTGTGACATATATCTTTTTCCACAGCAGTTTTAAACTTATCCAGCCTGTCCACCGTATTATGAAAATTTACGATGGTCTCATGAAGCGTTTCTGCCGGATAGTCTGCAAGCAGCCTCTGGAAATGCCCGAAAGCAACTGCACTCTGGTAAAAATCTTCCTCATCTTTTACCATGTCATAGCATGTGGCATCTTCAATAAACAAATATACTCTCCAGTATTCCCCGTCCTCATCTACATAATAAGGAAGTCCATCCTTTGTCATCACAAGATTCAGAGTCTCTCTCTCCACATCTCCACCATTTTCCTGGATCTTTTTCTTCAGCCAGGCAGTAACACCGCTGACATTCTCCATCAGTTCCACGGGTTTGGTAAAAATACTCTTGTTCATTTTCTGAAGAATATAATGTTTGCCTGTATCATAAGTCAGGCGGTAAGTGTCATTGATATGTCCGCTTCCATAAGGAATACATTCTGTCAGATTATCTTCCAGAACAAATGCACTGGTGATATTCTTTATTTCCCGGTTAATTTCCACTCAATTATTCCTCCCATAATTTCTGTGGATACAGCCCTCCATCTTTTAAATTCTGAATGGCAGCTACTACCACAGGTTTATCTTCTTTGTAGGTTACACCATACCATTTATCCATAGATTTCAGAACTTTTACAGTTGCTCTCTTCTCACCGAGAAGTTCATCTACTACAAATGGCAGGAAATATTCACATTTCAGCGGGTTTACTTTCAGATTCTCATCCAGGAATCTGGGGAATCTGTCTTTCAGCTCTTTCAGGATACTTGCGGAAAATCCCCACATATTCATGGATACTGTACTGCCTTCCGGAAGCATAGTCCATGTTTTTCCATCATCTTCTGTATAAGCTGTGCCGCCGTCATGCTTTTCGATATGGGTACGCTCGTTGATCTTAAGAAGATGTCCTTCTTCGTCTGTCACGCACACACCTCTTGCCACATGGCCATTCTCTGTCAAAGTATTCTCCAGTTTATAGCCGACCATCATATATCTGTAAATATCTGCAGTATCTTCATTCTCTGTCAGGAAATCATATGCCATCTTAAATGCATGGCTTCCATAATAGTCATCTGCATTGATCACAACGAATGGTCCGTCGATTTCATTGATGCAGCTTAATACGGCATGTCCGGTTCCCCATGGTTTCACACGTCCTTCCGGTATTCATAGCCTTCCGGAATATTGTGAAGATCCTGGAAACATATGATACTTCCAGCTGATTGCTGAGACGGTCACCGATGGCGCTTCTGAAGTCTGCTTCATTTTCTTTTTTGATAATAAATACTACTTTTCGGAATCCGGCCTGTACTGCATCATAAATGGAGAAATCCATAATGATGTGTCCCTCTTTGTCCACCGGATCGATCTGTTTCAGACCGCCGTAACGGCTTCCCATACCTGCTGCCATAACTACTAATACTGGTTTCTTCATGATTTTTTTCCTCTTTTCTTTAAATGTTTTTCGTTACTCTCAGATTGTCTGGTAACTTTTTTTACATTCATCTTATCATACTATGATTTTGAGGTCAAAACGTGTTACATAATATCTTTCGCAACCGCAAGAATTGTGTTACTGCCCTGCTGTCCTCTATTATTATCCCTTAATACCACCGGTAACACCGCCGATAATCTTCTCTGACAGGAAAATATACAGAATAAATGTCGGCAGGAATACAATGATCACCGCTGCAAACATTCCGGCCCAGTCACCTGTATATTTCATGGAGTTGATCATTCCATAAAGTCCGGGTGCAACAGGTTTCAGCTTGTCCGAGCTTGCGAAGATCAAGGACAGGAAATACTCGTTCCAGATATTAATAAAGTTAAAGATTGTTACTGTTACGATTCCTGACTGTGCCATTGGGAACATGATTTTCCAGAAAGTACGCATGGGAGGGCATCCATCGATTGCTGCCGCTTCCTCATAGGTTCTGGATATATTGCTGAAGAATGTAAGCAGGAATATGGTCGTATAAGGTACGTTAATTCCTACATACAATATGATCAATACCGTTCTTCCTGCTGCCACATTATTCAGGATTCCCATACCGGAAATAATGCTGAAAAGTGGGAGAACAACCATGATTGCCGGAACACCCATGCAGATACGAAGCTGGTCTGGATGAATTTATTTGCAATAAAATCAAATCTGGACAGTACATAAGCTGCAGGTGCACACACCAGAATCAGTATTGTGCAGGAAATTACTGAATAGATCAGAGAGTTTCCGAAGAAGCCTGCAACTCCGGCCCCGTTCCATGCTTTTGCATAATTTTCAAAATGTAATCCGGACTCAAACTTCAGGGCTTTTCCCTGGAAGATTTCTGCTGTTGTTGAAAAACTTGCCCCGAATACCCATCCCAGAAGCGCAATGGTAAAGATTACCCAGAGCAGCAGGATGATGTATCCCGGCAGGAGTTTGACTTCTTTTTTCAGATTAAAGGGTCTGCGTGCCTCTTTTTCTTTTGCCATTTCTCATCCCTCCTTAGAATTCCAGATCATCATCTTTGATCACTCTGTTACAGATTGTAAATACAATGACTACGCAGACACTGAGCAGTACACCGATGGCAGCTCCCAGACCTGCATTTCGTTCTGTAACTGTATTGCCGCCGCCAAAAATCTGCATATACATATAAACATAAGGGGTAATTGTCTGTGTGTCTGCAGTTACTGTGGAGAAAAGCTGTGACCATACAAAAAAGCCTACACTGCTTACAGACCACATGGTAATGTTTGTCTTAAATACTCCCTTTAACAATGGAAGTGTCATGTAACGGAACTGTGCCGGCTTGGTCGCTCCGTCAATAGTTGCCGCCTCATAATATTCAGGCTGATACGCTCAATACCGCTGAGCCAGATCAGCATATGGTATCCAACCATTCCGAAACAATATGCAAACAACAGTGCCCAGAATTTGTGGTCATTATCCAGGAACTGGATCTTTGCCAGATTGTCCAGATGCAGTGCTGTAAAAAGATCTTTCAGCAGACCATATCTTGGACTGTATACATACTGCAGCCACATAGTTGCAAGTGCTACTGCACTGACGATATTTGGCATATAAATGATCGCGCGGAAAAATTTCTTTCCTCTGATTCCGCTGGTAAGGATAACTGCAAATAAAAGAGACAGACTCATTACCACCAGGCCGCCGATCAGCCAAATACCTGTGCGCCGAAGTTGTTTGTTTCGATTCCGTTTGCTCCGTCTGTAAGTGCCGGATATGCGAAGCATCCCCAGTGGAAGTCAGGGCCTGCCATCTCTTTTACTTCGTTTGGTAACCAGGAGCCATTCAGATACATTGCAGCTGTTCCAAGTGCAAGCTCTGTGTTCTGACCTGCAGGCCATACGTTGGAACCAACCATCTCTGAATAATATCCGTTAGATGCAAGTTCTTCGATATCCTGTGCCATCTGAAGAACTGCAGGATCATCCCATTCACCTTCAGTTACGATCTCTTTTACTTTATCTTCGCCAACCAGTCTTGCAAGATGATATCCGATCACACATGTTGCATAGGCATCATCCATGGTCATTGGTGTGATTCCTGCATCTTTTAATTTCTGGCATACATCTTTGAATTCATCCCATGTCTTCGGTTCTTCTGTGATTCCTGCCTGCTCAAACAGATCTTTGTTATAGAAGAAGGCAAATACGTTTGGCTGATATGGAATTGTTTTTAATGTGCCGCCGCCGGCATCACGCATGCTGCCATCAGACCTGCGTTTGCAGTTGCTTCATAGTCATTGTCTTTCGCAAGATCTTCCAGATCCAGAAGATATTTACCGTACATTCCGTTTACACGGTCGATATCTTCGTCAAAAATATCAATCTGTGTGCCACCGTCCAGTGCAGGCTGAAGTGCTTCACGGTTTCCGGTACGTCCCTTAAACTGAAGGTCTACCTTAACTCCTGTCTGTTCTGTATAAGCGTCAACTGCTTCCTGAATCACCTGTCCCTGTGGCTCTGTAGCTTCCCACATTGACCAGTAAACTAATGTATCATCTGCTGCCTGAACAGTGAAAGCCGGTGCTGCAAGTGAACCAACCATAACCGCACATAATGTTGCACTAAGCATCTTTTTCTTCATACCCATAACCTTTTTTCCTCCTTGGTCAGTTTTGACATTTTGTCTTCTTTTTCTCTCTTTTCGCTCTTTTGTTGAATTTCAACAATTATTTCTTTTGGTAGTTCTTATTTTATCATTTTTGCACAAATAGTATTTGCACAAACGTCCATTTCTTTTGTACAAAAATTCATTTTTAACTGGTTTTTCATCTGTTTTTGTTGTATACTTATACACAACAACCATATTGCAGTTTTCGGACAGGCTGAGGGAGGTGGCAGTAATGGCTTTTGAGAGTATGTATCTGGAAGAAGATATTCATATTGACCGGATTTATACAATCCACTATTTTGAATACAAAAGCGATTTTCACTTTGCAGGAGAACGCCATAATTTCTGGGAATTTCAATGTGTAGATAAGGGAAAGGCAGAAATAGAGACAGATAACGGTATCTACCATCTGACAAGCGGACAGCTCATCTTTCACAGACCAAATGAATTTCATAACCTTATTGCCATAGGAAATACCGCACCTAATATTGTGGTAGTTTCTTTTGAATGCGATTCTCCATGTATGAAATTCTTTGAGAAAAAATTGCTGAAACTTTCTGATTCTGAGAGAAATCTCATGGGAATGCTGATCGCTGAGGCCCGCCGCTGTATCAAAACCCCTCTGGATGACCCTTATACAGAAAAGATGGAAAAGAAAGAAGATTTTTTGTTTGGTTCTCAGCAGCTGATCCGAATTTATCTTGAACAGATGCTGATCTATATGATCCGGAGAAATTCTTCTCCTCCCATGACTGTACCTGTCAGCCAATTTGTGAATCTGAAAAATAATTCCGCTGTCTATAAGCGTGTCATTGCTTATATGGAAGACCACATCCGGGAAAATATTACACTCTGCGATCTGTGCCATGACAATATGATCGGACGCTCCCAGCTTCAGAAAATATTTCAGGAACAGCATCAGTGCGGCGCTATGGATTTCTTTTCCCGGTTAAAGATCGCCTATGCCAGACAGCTGATCCGCGAGAATCAGATGAACTTCACACAGATTTCGGAATTTCTGGGATACTCTTCCATCCATTACTTTTCCAGACAGTTTAAAAAAATTTCCGGAATGACACCCACAGAATATATCACATCAATAAAGGCGCTCTCAGAACGAGAGCGCCAGTAATACCAGACCAATATTTTCATAATGTTGAACAGCCTTTTTCTTATTTCATATTGCTGAGATTCTCTATAAATTCATCCGATGTTTCTTCTAATCTTGTAAGCTTCAGAAGTTCGCTTTGTATCTGTTCTTTATAATCCGGATCTGCCTCCAGACCTGCAGCCCACATGTACGGCTTTGACATCTCTTTCATATACGGTACTGCATCTGCCAGCACTTCCGGCCATTGTGTATTGTCCGTATCTGCCGGGATGGAATTAACCGCATCTGTCATTTTCATATCTGTTTCCCCGGTACAGATGGAATATGCAAAGTCAAAAGCTTCCTGCTTCATCTGCGAATCCTTTGTGACTCCAAATCCCTGTGCTCCCACCATAACACCTTCTGTGCCGTCTGTTCCGGCCTTTACTGCAGGCCATGGAAAAAAGCCCCAGGAATCATCAGATTCTGTAGCTTCTGTCACTTCATTCGGAACCCAGGAGCCTTGCAGCACCATGACTGCCTCGCCATCTCCCACTTCATCCTGACCTTCCGGATGCTGTGCCGGTGCACTCTGACTCATATATCCCGCAAAAAACAAAATTCTGATATCATCTGCCGCCTCTTTTGCCTGTGGAATCTGTGACCAGGTACAGTTACGGATCAGCTGCTGCACTTTCTCCTGTCCAAGGTATCTGGCAAGCTGATATCCATACAGAAGATTCACATACTCTTCATCGCAGGTCATGGCACTAAGGCCACTGTCACTGTTTTTAATCTTACGGCATACTCTGATCAGTTTCTCCCAGGTATCCGGGATATCCTGTTCTGTAAGTCCAGCCTCTTCCCATAAATCCTTATTATACCAGACGCCTGTGATATAAGCTGATACGGCATTGCAAGCAGTTCTCCATTTCCCCAGTTCTTCACCTGCTCCAACAGTACCGGCATAATATGCTTCTCATAATCCACAGTATCTGCCATTCCTTTTAATTCTGCCAGATAATCCCTGTGTTCCTGAGCCATCCTCTGATAATCATCATCAAAAAGGTCAATCTGTTCTCCGGCATCCAGGGCAGGTTCTATCAGAGACCGGATTCCTCTGCCCTTCCACTGAATCTCTACAGAAATACCTGTTGCTTCTTCATAAGCTTCTGCTGCTTCTCTGATCACATCTGCCTGTGGTTCATCTTCTTCCCACATGGACCAGTATACAATACTCTGTTCCGGAATTTCTGTGATTTCATCTGATGCTGATACAGTAACCGCTCCTGTTGCGAACAGCATTGACAAACAGCTCATACCCGCTGCAATGCTTCTCCATTTTTCCATACTGAAAATACCCTCCATTGTACCTGCTTTTACATGGATAACTGTCTGATTTTATTTTCTCCAATAATCACTTGTCTGTCAATCCCCAAAATTTATACATTTCTAACAACCATGTCGGATACTGTCCACTCTCTTTTCAACACCAGACAAAATCATCCGCTTCACTACACCGAATAACTGCTTCACAGGAGCTTTACTTAGTCTGATCAAACAGGATTTCCATCTTCGTTCCCTTACCCGGCTCACTGTCCAGAAGAATCTTCGCATGATGCAAAACTGCGCCATGTTTTACAATGGAAAGCCCCAGACCTGTACCTCCGGTTTCACGTGAATGGCTCTTGTCCACTCTGTAAAAACGCTCGAAGATTCTCTGCTGTTCGCTCTCCGGAATACCTATTCCGTTATCTTCCACACGAAAATACGGTTTCCCATTGAGTTTTCCCACAAAAACCTTTACATCTCCACCATCCGGGGTATAGCGGATAGCATTATCTGTAATATTGTAGAACATTTCATATAATACATGGCGTACTCCCTGCATCTGTGCAGGTCCGCCTGTATATTCCAGATTAATCTTTTTCTTTGCTGCCCTGTTCTGCAGATTGTTGATCACATCTTCCCCAAGCTCTCCGATGTCAACCTGTTCAAACATAGTTTCTCCGTTCTTCTCATCCAGTCTGGAAAGCTGAATGATATCTGCAACCAGATTTGATAAACGCTCGGACTCATGAAAAATCCTGCCGGAAAAATCCTGCATCTTGTCCGGCGGTACCATTCCATTCATCATAAGCTCCGCATATCCGGAAATGGACATTAACGGCGTTTTCAATTCATGAGAAACATTTGCGGTAAATTCTTTTCTTGCACTCTCTGCGTTCTTCAGATCTTCCAGTTGTTTCTTAATCTGTCGGTTCTGCTGATCTAGCCGAAACAGTAACGGTCTCAGTTCTTCATAGCAGACATTGTCCAGCGGCTTTTCCAGATTAATCTGATTGATCGGTTCGATGAGCTTTTGTGTCTGGTTCTGTACCAGAAAAAACTCGATTACAAAGATCACACACACCAGTCCTCCAAGCAGCAAGAAACTGGATAGCATGGTCATCAGAAGACTGTCTGTTGTCCTGGCTACTCTAAGAACCTGAGCATTTTTTAATTTTATTGCATAATAGAAAGTCTGTTTTGACAGGGTATCAGAATATCTGACCATTTCACCGAATCCCTTTTTCTCAGCTTCAATAAACTCTGGTCTGTTGCTGTGGTTTTCCATTTCAGAAGGATTCTCAATGCTGTCAAACAACACATCACCATCTTTTCCCAGAAGAGTGATGCGGGCTGCTGGTGGCATCCCCTATCTTATCTGTAAGAAAGTCCCTTCCATCTTCTTCCAGTCCTGTTTTTAATGTATGCAGCTTCGTCTCTGACACCTTGTTTCATATAAATATCATATCTGTTATACATGACAGTTCCTGCTGCCAGGAATGTAAGTATTACGGATAAAATAATAAGTAAACTGGTGTGACTGAATATTTTATGCTTCATTTTTCCACTCCTGTTTTTCGTCTGTTTTATCTGTTATGCGCCGATCCTGTATCCTACACCCCGGACCGTTTCGATCAAATTTCCTGCCTCTCCAAGTTTCTGACGCAGGGTTCTCACATGGACATCCACAGTTCTGGTTTCACCGTCAAAGTCATATCCCCATACATGGCAGAGGATCTGATTTCTTGTCATAACAAGTCCTTTATTCTCCAGCAGATACTGAAGAAGTTCAAATTCTTTTCGGGTAAGATCGACCTTTTCTTCCCGGTAATGCACCTCATGACGTCCTACATTCAGATAAAGCTCGTCGTAATGCAGTTCCTTGTCTTCATTCTGACGGGCACTTCGTCTGAGAACTGCTTTTACTCTGGCAACAAATTCCATCATACCGAAAGGCTTGGTAATGTAATCATCCGCTCCGCCTTCCAGACCTTTTACTTTGTCAAATTCCGCTTCTTTTGCAGTAACCATAATTACCGGCACATCCTTTACAGATGGCATACTTTTCAGCTGTTCCAGAATGGTATAGCCATCATCTCCCGGAAGCATGATATCCAGCAGGATCAGCTCCGGTATCTCTTCTTTCAGCGCTTTCATCAGTTCATTGCCATTGCCAAACCCCCTGGCTTTAAATCCTGTTGTTTCCAGTGTATAAATAAGAAGCTCCCTGATATTCCGCTCATCTTCTACACAATAGATCATTCTGCTTTGCCTCCCCTTTATTTATCACCTGCTTTGTCGTCACAAGTGTATTTCTTTTTTCAGTATACTTATTTTTTTATCCCTGTACAAGTAAATATCCGGCATCTGCTTCATTTCTTTAAAACAAAAATCCGGCCATTTTCTCTGAAATATCTCTCTCAGATACTTCAGAGTGCCCGGATTTCCTGATCATGCGGATAACATCATCCGTTACTGTTCACTTCGTTCTCAGTAACGTTGCCAAAATTCATGCCAAAACACCTCGCGGGATAATGGCATGTGTACACTAACCATCATCTACCTGTTTATTTTTATGAAAGCTGATATTTGATTCGTGCGTCTTCCAGTTCATGATAAAATGTTTCGTCCGGATGGCTCTTGACGATATTCAGATGACTGTGAGTATCATACAGATCTTCATTCACCTGCGTCACACAGACTCCAATATTGGAACAATGGTCTGCCACACGTTCCAGACAGGTTGTAATGTCCGAAAGGATAAATCCCATCTCTATTGTACATTCACCGTTTCTCAGTCTCTGTACATGACGACGTTTTACTTCTTTGGAAAGTTCATCAATCACTTCTTCCAGTGGTTCAATTTTCTCCGCAAGCTTCATATCCTGTTTGTCAAAAACTTCATATGCCGTATTTACGATATCTTCTACTGCCTGTCCCAGCACTTCCAGATCTTTCTTTGCATTTTCGGAAAACTTCAGTCCTTTTTCATAAAGCTCCTGTGCTGATTCCATAATATTTACAGCATGGTCAGAAATACGTTCAAAATCCCCGATACAGTGAAGCATAATGGAAAGGCTGTGACTGTCTGCTTCTGAAATATCTTTGTGGCTCAGCTTCACCAGATAAGTTCCCAGTTCATCTTCATAGCGATCAACCTTGGATTCCATGTTTTCCACACGTTCTACGCCTTCTTCACTGTATTTGTCCACCAGACTCAGCGCTGTAAACAGTGCATTGTGGGATTCTTCTGCCATTTTTCTTGCTGCATTGCGGCTCTGCTCTACTGCAAATGCCGGTTTCTCCAGGAAACGAGGCTCCAGGATCATAAACTCTCTGTCCTCTGCTGAAACAACAACGTCCTCTTTTTTGTCCCGGATTGTAAGACAGGCAAGTTTCTCCAGTCCCTTTGCAAAAGGAAGGAGAATGATCGTTGCAGTAACATTAAATACACTGTGGATAACAGCAATTCCTGCCGGTGTTGCTGCCTGATGGAAGAAAGAAAATCCAACAACTGCATTTATAAGATAGAAAACAGTCATAAAGATAACTGTACCGATCAGGTTGAAATACAGATGTACTGCTGCTGCACGTTTTGCATTCTTCTTGGCTCCGATTGCAGAAAGGATCGCAGTAATACAGGTTCCGATGTTCTGTCCCATAATGATCGGGATTGCTGCACTGAACGGTACTGCACCTGTAAGACACAGGGCCTGCAGAATACCTACGGATGCAGAAGATGACTGGATCACTGCAGTAAGAAGGGCACCTGCTATAACACCTAACAACGGATTTGAGAATTTAAGTAACAGGTTTGTAAATTCCGGCACTTCTGCAAGAGGTTTTACAGCAGAACTCATCATATCCATACCGTACATCAGGATTGCAAAACCTATAAAAATTGTTCCGATATCTTTTTTCTTTGAATCATTGATAAACAGAATGAAGATCACACCAATGATCGCAAGCACAGGGGAAAATGATGTTGGTTTAAACATCTGAATAATAAAATTATCACTCTGTATTCCTGTCAGGCTTAAGATCCAGGAGGTGATCGTAGTACCGATATTGGCACCCATGATCACTCCTACTGCCTGTGATAATTTCATGATCCCTGAATTTACAAAACCTACTACCATAACAGTCGTAGCTGAAGATGACTGGATCACTGCTGTTACTCCTGCTCCCAAAAGCACTGCTTTTATCGGATTTGAAGTAAGATTTTCAAGAATCTTCTCCAGCTTTCCGCCGGAAACCTTCGCAAGGCCATCTCCCATTGCATTCATACCATACAAAAATAATGCAAGGCCTCCGATCAATGTTAATATACTGAATAAATCCATGATTATTCTCCTTTTCCCTTTTCATAAGTATATGGTTATTTAACTTGTTTCCCATCATAACCATGCTTTGTAAAATCATCCCCATGAGAATGTTAAATCCATGTAAAATTTCCAGTCATCATATTCATTCTGTGTAAGGTTCCCATAAATCCATCCGTATTTTTGATATAAAAATAAAAAGAACCATTGCAGGAGATATGACACTAACCGGTGTTCATCTCTTACAATAGTTCTTTTTATCAATCCGGATCCTGTATTTCGACAGTATTATTATCAGAATCCGCGGATTTCTTCATCCTCGGAACCGGTCTTATCAATAGAACGGATTTCCAGGAAGTAACTGTAGTTATCATTTACCTTTACTTCACTCTGTCTCCAACCTTAGGCCTTTCAGAGCCATACCAATGGGAGATTCAATGCTGATGCGGTTTTCCATGGAGTTTCCTCTGATGGAAGTAACCAGTTTGTATTTCTCAATCTCATCGTCTTCCTCGAAATATACCTCTACAATATCATCCATTCCAACTTCATCGTCTTTGGAATCATCAGAAACAATGGTTGCTGTTTTCAGCATATTCTCAAGGTAGCGGATGCGGCTTTCATTCTGGTTTTTGTGCTTCTTTGCCGCATAATACTCAAAGTTCTCACTCAGATCCCCCTGGCTCTTGCTTCTTTTACAGCTTCGATTGCCTCTTTTCGTACAACCAGCTTGCGATGGTCAATCTCCTGCTGGATTTTCTCAACATCCTTCTGTGTAAGCTTTTCTTTCATGACTACATCTCCCTTTTACTGTTTTCCAAGTCGTTTCTCTTTCATATATTGTGCCATTTCATCAGAAATATTGTCGATCAGATAATTTTTTACTGCTCTGACGTTTCTCATGCCATTGCTGGCGGATCTGATTTTCTGTAGCTTTTATTTCGTCCCGAAGACCTCTGGCTGACATACGGTGGGCACCCTGTCCCATGATGATGATCTGCTCCAGTCCATCGGATGTTGCTACCGTTACCTGATTTTCCCGGCCAATCTTATGGACCGTTTTCTCAATGTACTGATCCGCTGTCTCAGCTTCTTTGGTGTAGACTACATGAATGTTATGATAGGTGATCACTTCCTCTGCATGGCCCTCTATCTTGTAAGCATCAAATACAAGAATTAACGTACATTTCTTAAAGCCCTGATAGTTGCTCAGAATATCCATCAGTTTTGTCTGTGCTGCATGGAGGTTTGCATCTGCCAGCTCTTTTAAATCTTCCCAGGCATAGATGATGTTATAGCCATCTACAAGGAGATATTCTTTTTCTTTCTTCTTAGCAGAAAAAACTGTTGCGGTAATAGCTGCCGCTGTCAGATTTTGCAGAAAATGTTCTCTTAAACTGTGGTTCTTTGTAACGCTTGACCGGTCCGAATGTGCGCTCGAAAATGGCTTTCAGCTCTTCTTCATCCTCATAGCTTCCTACGCCGGCATTCCTGGGTGGACGATAACCTGAATCTGTCTGATTGTTACTGTTCCTGTTTCCTGCTATACTTTCTTCACTATCCGGTATGGCATTCCCCAGTTCAGACTCGTCAATCCCTTCTAAGTGCATATAATCCTCTACTTCATACCATGGCACCACAAATCCGGCTCCATGAGCACAGAATACAGAACCTGTGGGATTGTCCAGGTCACGTTCGGAATCATATCCAATCTCCTCTACAATCTCATCCTGATTCTGACATGGGGCATAGCCCTTCAATGAACAGAATAATCTGCCACGTCCCTTTGTATAGGAGGTTACCTGAGTTTGATAATCTCGCATCATTGATACCGGTGCACTCCCCTTCAACACCATCATGTCATCCTCATCCGCTTCCGGCTGCTGGAAGGTTCCATTCATTTTCTGAATGTCAGTCATAGCACGCCCGATCATATCTCCCGGAATCTCAAGTCTGAACTCATAATATGGCTCAAGCAGTACACTTTTTGCTTTCTTTAATCCCTGACGCACAGCCCTGTACGTTGCCTGCCGGAAATCGCCTCCCTCTGTGTGTTTCAGATGGCGCGTCCTGTGATCAGTGTGATCTGCATATCTGTGATGGGAGAACCGGTCAGTACTCCCGGGTGCTCCCTTTCTTCCAGATGAGTCAGGATCAGTCGCTGCCAGTTACGGTCCAGCACATCCTCACTGCATGCAGTAAAAAACTGCAGTCCGCTTCCCGGCTCTCCCGGTTCCAGAAGCAGGTGTACTTCTGCATAATGACGCAGCGGTTCAAAATGACCTACACCTTCTACCGGCTCTGCGATTGTTTCTTTATATACGATATTTCCTGTGCCAAACTCTACTGCTACGTGGAAACGCTCCCAGATCAGATGCTTTAATATCTCAATCTGAA